>Ga0247610_10003463_pt1 | contig 17338 bp, 7 predicted proteins | sample 174DNAGHGhighgp2_FD_193483 | JGI IMG/M metagenome (GOLD analysis project Ga0247610, IMG submission 193483) | Sheep rumen microbial communities from Palmerston North, Manawatu-Wanganui, New Zealand - 1742 DNA GHGhigh gp2 | ecosystem: Host-associated > Mammals > Digestive system > Stomach > Rumen ... | reverse complement strand
TCCGGTGTGACCGTATTCGTCGGTCTCGTCGAGGCTGACATACAGCACCTTCGGGTGCAGGTGGCGCATGGCTTCGAGGGCATACATGCCCGTGAACATATCGCGTGTGGCATCGCCCCATTCCTCCACCATCATGTCTTTCATCGTGTTCATGAAGCGCATCTGCTCCGTCAGGTGCGGCTCTTCAGCGCGTCCGTGATAGCCAGCCACGCAGGGAATGCCGTTGCGGCGCGTGTTCAGGATGTTGTCGACGGTGCCCCACGAGGCGTATGCCATCACGCTGCCGCGGTAGGCAGTAGTCTGGTTGATGACCTCCAGGACGTTGATATTGGGGTTGTCAATGGGGGCGTTGCTCGTGATGCGATGGTCGTCGGTGCATCCGCAGAGGTTCTCGCTGTAGCCAGGATAAGAAAACCAGTGGCTGTTTTCCACCGACATGGGACATTCGGCCCAGCGGTTGCCGACGACCAATCCTTTGTCCCGAATCATTTCCCAAAGGAAGGGCATCAGTGCCTCGCGTCGTTCTTCCTGCGTGTCGCGTACGAAGAGTTCGGACAACCCCTTCGGATTGACGGCAAACTTGCGATTGTTTACGTAGGCTGTGTCGGCACCGTCGAAGACATCCTGCCAGCGCATGCCGTCCATCATGATGAACACCAGTCGGCGTTCGTCGTCGGTCTGTGCATTGCTGGCAATCACGACTGTCAGCAATGCGTATATTACCAATACACTCTTTCTCATCTATTTTATCACGGATTATAGAATTATAGAATTAAAGAATTAGAGAATAGGGACTGTTACCTGACCACCACTTTGCGCGAGGTGCCGTCGGTGTAGCGGATGATGAGCACACCCTTGGCCTGCTGTCCGCCCGTGATGCACTGTCCGTCGAGGGTGTACATGCCTTCGATGACTCGTTCGGCGGGGCTGCCCAGCTCTGCCATCTGGATGTCGGTGGGTGTCACGACGGGCTCATAGAGGGCCGACAGTGCCATGATCGAGGCGTAAGCATAATTGGTGGAGGTGAACGTTACCGAAGCGAGCGGACGGTCTTTCTCCACAGGAACGGAGAAGTCGAAGAGGCAGTAGTGGTTGTCGCTGCTCAGCGAATTGTTGGTGCGTGTGATGTTGCCCAGATGGATGACGGCCTCATCGCCTTGCGGATTGCGTACCGACCAGTCGCGGATGGAGTGTTTCCCCAGTTCCACCGACTCGCCGTCGGCGTAGTTCAGCGTTATGGAAACGCTGGCATCGCCGTTGCCACTGGTGCCGAGGATAAAGAGCTCGCCCGTCTCCACCGGGGTGTAGAAGGTCAGTGTGCCGCTCATGCCAGGTGTTTTCAGTGACAGAGCCTGGTTGACGGAGTATTCCCCGAGGATGTACTGCACATTCTCGTTGGCCGACGTAATCCGTCCGTTGTCGGGCAGTCCGCCGTTTTTCCTGATCGATTCGGCATAGAAGGCGCGGTCTGAGCCGTCGATGGTCGACGATGTCGAGGTGCTGGCCGGATACTTCTCGGCCACGATATCGGCGTTCCAGCCGCTGGCTATCATGATGGGGTGGGTCTCTATGACGCGTGGCAGTCGCAGACTCTGGTCCATGAAGGCCAGTCGCTGGCGCGTCCACGACTTCAGATAGTCGACGGCTTCGTCGTACGACTTGGCATAAAACGGCAGCGGCCAGATGTTCGACCGGCTGTACATACCCCAGGCTCGCTCGTTACGCTCTGCAGCACCGCCGCTTGTCAGCAGGTTGGCCAGCGAGTCGATGGTGGCGAAGAGTCGTTCGTCGGAGTAGTTGCCCTGTCTGTATTGCTGCCAGCGCAGCTTCACGTTCTGCATGAAGAGCGTATCAGATACCATGCGATGCCAGTAGAAGGGCACCTGCAGTCCGTCGTAAGGGTCGCGCGTGTTCATGGCATAGTGCCACTTGTCGGTCTCCTGTCCGTGATAATAGTTGGCGTTGCCCCATGCGATGTTGAAGTCCCAGAGCGACATCTTCCACCGTGGGTCGATGCCGGTCTGCTCCGCGCGCGTGTTACTATATTTATACAGGTTGGTCGAGAGCCGATAGCCGTCGATGTTCATGGCTATCTCTGTAGAGAGCAGATAGTCGATGAAAGAAGTCTCGTCGATGTAGTTGCGGTAGCCTCCCTCCGGATCCTGCCAGTCGTCGGCGAGGAACGAACTCTCCATCTTGTCTATCTCTTGCTGCAGGGCACGCTGCGTTCCGGCGGGCAGGGTGGCCCAGTCTTCCTCGTCGGGCGACTTGTATTGATAGTGGATGTCCTCCCACGACAGTTCGTTGTAGCCCTCCATGTCGCCCCAGGGATGGTATTGCGAGATATAGTTCGGCTCGTCGTCGCGGTCTATCTCCACGAGATAGTCGCCCGTGAGGTCGCCGTCGCGAGTGCCCGGATCTTCGAGGTCGAGGCGGTACTTACCCTGCGAGACACGCTCGCAGAGGGCATACACGCCATAATAGTAGCCGTCGAGGAAGAGCTCGCAGAAGCGTCCGTGGGGCACATAGTCCATCCAGGGGCGAGCCAGGTCGAACGTCAGGATGTCGCGGAACATCGCCTCGTCGCACCACGGCGCGATGAAGGCCCACTTGTTGTCCTTTCCCATACCCAGTATTTCCACCTTCTTCTTCTCGCCGCCATCGTCGGGAAGGAGGGCTTCCTTCAGCGTGCGAAAGGAGTATGGCTTCTTGTCGGAGCTGTCGAACGACGAGTTGCCTCGGTATTTCAGGGCTATACATCCCTCGTAGTCGACGTGTTGGCCGGGGTAGGCGATGGTGTCGCCGTGGTTCGTCTGCCCCTCGCCGTTGTCAATCACCTTCATCTTGGCCAGGATATACGAGTCGCGCAGAATCATCTCGCCCTCCACGTCGATGAAGACGATGGGGAGGTTTGTCTCGTCTACCTTGACGAAACGGTTACGCAGCCTGCCCCGATAGTTGTCGGCCTGCTGGGCAGCGATGTTGAGGCTTAGAGCCAGGAGGCATACAAGGATGCCCATTGATTTGTTCGTCATATTCAGTCGTTTTTGTAGTCTGTCTTGTGTCGGTTGTCGGCTTTAGTCTTCGCGGTCGCGATACCAGTCCATGTAGGCCACGTAGTGGGCAGCATTGTCGGTCTGTCCGGGCCGTGTCTTCTTGATGAACTTAGCCGGAACGCCGCCCCATATCTCATGAGGGCCTATCTTCGTTCCGCCTACTACGAGTGCTCCTGCCGCCACGATGGCTCCTTCGCCAACCTCGCAGTGGTCGAGCAGCGTGGAGCCCATGCCGATGAGTGCGCCGTCGTGGATGACGCAGGCGTGGATGGTGGCGTTGTGGCCTATGGTGACATCGCTGCCGATGGTGAGCGGTCCGGTCTTGAACGTTGTGTGCAGCACGGCACCGTCCTGCACGTTGGTGCGGTCGCCGATGTGTATCCACATCACGTCGCCACGCACCACGGCGTTGAACCATACCGAGCATTCGTCGCCCATTTCCACTTCGCCCACGATGGTGGCGTTCTCGCTAAAATAACAGTTCTTGCCCCATTTGGGCTTGAGTCCGTTGACTTCTTTTATCAGTGCCATTTTCTTTTTTATAGAATAATCTGGCTGCAAAGGTACAAATAAGTATGCAATAATCCAAATTTCGCTGCTTTTTTTGCATGTCGTCAACAAAAAGACTGTGAATAATCTTGACAAAAGATCACTCGGCTTTTCCGCATTCTACAGAGCCGGAGAGCCAAAACGAGCAACTTTTTTCCTCGAAAGACAGGCATCGGCCTACCATAGATTGTGTTTTTGGATGTCAAATGCGGCATTTGGGTGCGCTATATACAGCATCTGACGAGGCAATATGATGAATGATGAATATTGCGGGGTGCAAAAGTTTCGTTCAGCGGTGATGGGGCTATGCATGTGAGCGGTGTTTCGTTTACGACGAGAAGCCCATTTTTTATTTGTTGAACGTTTTTATCTTTATTTTTCACTCTGTTGTGCATTTGTTTCCGGGAAAATGTGTATCTTTGCCGCGTTATTCAAGAGTTTGCTTATGACGCTCATTTTTCGAACCATTTCCTTACGCAGAAACTCGCTCAAGTTTGCTTTTCTTGTTGTGTTGCTGTGTGTCTTTTACTCGCTACCTCTCGTCTCTCGTGTACAGCCTCATGTCTCTTCGACTGACCTGCCCCCACATATTATCACTCTCAAGAAGGGAGAACGGGCTTTCACGGAAGAGGACTACCCCAACGCACTACGATACTTTTCCAAAGCTAAGGCAGAGGCCGAGAAGGCACGGGACTTCCTGACTCTTTTCAAGGCCACCTACGACATCGGCATCTCCTATTTCATGATCAGCGATAACAGCGAAGCACTTCAATACTACTATCAGGCACGTCAAATTGTGGAGCAGCATCAGCTTGGATGGGAGCCTGAAAGCAAGATTATGAATGCAGTAGCCGGGGTGTACTTCGAGGAAAACAACTACGACAAGGCAAGTGAGATATGTTCGCAATGCTACCAGAAAGCAGTACAGCATGCCGACTCCTCGCTCGTTTTCACAAACGCCATTGACTTGGCCAATCTGGCCAACAAGAAGAAAGACTTTGGCAAGGCCATGCAAATGCTCGAACAAGCAAGGCGATGGATGAAGAAAGCCGACCGCGACGAACTGATGTGCGTCGCCAATACGACATACATCGAGACCCTCTTCTTGCAGCAGAAATACGATGAGGTTATCGAAGTTGGCGAAGCACTTATCAAGAATAAGCATCTCAAAAAAGGCGACAAGGCTACTATCATCATCTATCTCATCAACTGCTATACGAAGAAGGGCAATGCCACGCGCGCCTTCCAGCTTACGAAAGACGCAACGGACATCACCCCCCTGAGAAGCAGACCAGAACTGTGCAACATCATATCAGAACTCTTCCAGACTCAGGGAAACCTCGCACAAGCACTCACATACAAAGACTCGGTGGTCATCTACAGGGACTCGCTGCTGCAGATACAGAACAGAAAACAGACTGAGATAGTTCGCACACAAGTAGAGGTGTATAAAGTCAAGGCCGATATGCAGCGCGAAGTAGAGCAACTGGCCCATCACCGGCAGATTGCCATCCTCGTAAGTGTCATAGCCCTGCTCCTGCTCGCCATCGCCCTTCTCTTCTTTCTGTTCCATAGGCAGAAGAGCAAACAACAGGCTCAGCACATGCTCCTACAGATAGAACAGGAGAAAAACGTGAGGCTTGTTGCCGAACAGCAAATGCATGAGACAGAACTTATTGCACGCTATCAACGCGAAATCATGCAGAAGGAGATAGAGCGTAAAAGGAAAGAGATCGCCGCGACCACCATGTTCGTCACGTCAAGAAATGAACTCATCAACGAACTGCTTCAGTCCATCGCACTCTTTGAAGAAACGAAAGACAATCAACTGCTAAACAAGACGACCAACCATCTGAAGCAGTTGCTCAAGACCGGAGACCAGCAAGAAGACTTCCTCGTCCACTTTGAGGAAGCCAATCCCGACTTCGTCCAAACGTTGCGCACAAAACATCCTACGCTCTCGGTGTCCGACGTTCGTTTTCTCGCCTACGTTCGCATGGGACTTACCATGAAAGAAATGTCGACACTGATGAATATCGAACCAGAAAGTTGCAAACGCAGGAAAAACCGCATAGCCAAGAAACTGCAGATAGACACAGCAGCCGACCTGTATCGCTACATTTCCGAACTATAATTTCTCTTGCTACATAGCGATGAAATGGGTGTTTTTTGAATGTTAACACTCTTGTCACCCTTTTGTCACCCTTGTTTTTTTTGAAGTCATATTCGTTCGTGCTAATTTTGCGCCGCAGTATGATTTTATCAAATACATATTAATTTTTTAACTAAAAACAAATAGCATTATGATTAAAAAAATCTATTCCTTATTGCTACTTTGCATCTGTATGGCAGGCTTGGCTTTCGGACAAACGCTGCAGCCTACGATGCAATCGGCTAACGATGTCACTTTAGGGCGGTCCACTGTGACTGCCCAGCAACAGAAAGGGCGTATCAGTTTGCCACAGGCGAGTCCGTTCAGCGTGGCTCCCGGCAAGATGTTTGACTGGGTGAAGTCGAACGGCTTCCATCCCATGACATTGAATAAGCGTTCACCCAGGCGCATTGCTGCCGCAAACTACTTTGCCAACGACCCGTACATCTACACGGTGCTGAATGCTACGTACCAGACAGAGAACGAAGGCTACGAGCAGGGTCAGGTGATAGGTCTCTACCTGAACGAGAAGTCTGCCCTCTACAAGGAGATGGACGGCAAGACGCTCCCGACGGCAGACTACGGTTCGCGCAACGGTTACGTGCGCGTGGGTAGTAAGTGGTACACGTTTGAAGCCAACAAGATTACGGTGACCGATGCCTTGACCGGCGAGACGGAGCGTGAGATAGAGACCGACGTGGCGTGGGCTGGGCGCGGTGCTACTTACGACTACAACCGCAACAAGTTCTATGTCATCAACTTCAGCGGTCTGATTGAGATAGACGGTGAGACGTTCGAGAGCACCAACCTGGGCGGTCTCGACGGTGGCTTCGTCACCTGTATCGCTGCTGCCCCCGACGGCAACATCTACTATGTCACCTACGCCGGACAGCTCTATAAGTACGACTATTCAGCGCAGTCGTGCTCGCAGGTTCTCTCCAACGTGAAGGCGAAGAACGCCGACGGCGCTGTCATTAACTGGCAGAACCAGGGTATGGCTGCCGCCTTTGACTGGACGACGGGCCTGATGTACTTCACTTACCTCGACAATCAGTGGACCGACTACCTTGTCTGTGTGGACATCACAGGTGAGAACGAGCCGTCTATTGCCTACGCATTCCCTGGAAGAGAACTGACAATGATGGGCATCTACTTCCCCAACCCGGCAGAGGATGCACCAGCACCAGCCCAAAACATCCAATTCAGCGACATGAATCTTTCCTTTACGGTTCCCACGACAACGGTTGGCGGCGGCGACCTTTCAGGTTCGCTGACGGCCTACATCACCGTCAACGGCGAGGAAACCGCATACGAGGTGACACCAGGACAGGAATTCTCTCTTGACGTGGATCAGACTGGCAGTGTGGCCATTGTCATTGAGATTGGAAACGATGCCGGACGCTCAGCCGAACGCAGGGTGATGACATACGTGGCACTGATGTCTTCGTTCTTTGCCAACGACCCGTACATCTACACGGTGCTGAGTGCTACGTACCAGACTGAGAACGAAGGCTACGAGCAGGGTCAAGTGATAGGCCTGTACCTGAACGAGAAGTCGGCCCTCTACAAGGAGATGGACGGCAAGACGCTCCCGACGGCAGACTACGGTTCGCGCAACGGTTACGTGCGCGTGGGTAATAAGTGGTACACGTTTGAAGCCAACAAGATTACGGTGACCGATGCCTTGACCGGTGAGACGGAGCGTGAGATAGAGACCGACGTGGCGTGGGCTGCGCGCGGTGCTACTTACGACTACAACCGCAACAAGTTCTATGTCATCAACTTCAGCGGTCTGATAGAGATCGACGGCGAGACGTTCGAGAGCACCAACCTTGGCGGACTCGATGGCGGTTTCGTCACCTGTATCGCGGCTGCCCCCGACGGCAACATCTACTATATTACTTATGCAGGACAACTCTACAAGTACGACTACTCAACGAAGTCGTGCTCGCAGGTTCTCTCCAACGTGAAGGCGAAGAACGCCGACGGCGCTGTCATTAACTGGCAGAACCAGGGTATGGCTGCCGCCTTCGACTGGACGACGGGCCTGATGTACTTCACTTACCTCGACAACCAGTGGACCGACTACCTTGTCTGTGTAGACATCACCGGTGAGAACGAGCCGTCTATTGCCTACACGTTCCCCGGAAGAGAACTGACAATGATGGGCATCTACTTCCCCAACCCGGCAGAGGATGCTCCAATGGCAGCCACTGATATTGCTTACGACGGTAGCACGCTCTCCTTTACGGTTCCCACGACAACGGTTGGCGGCGACGACCTGGAAGGCACACTGACGGCCTACATCACCGTCAACGGCGAGGAAACCGAATATGAGGTGACACCGGGTCAGGAGTTCTCCGTAGATCTCAGTCTGGCGGGCAATGTGGTCATCGTCATAGAGATTGGCAACGATGCCGGACGCTCGGCAGAGCGCAGAATCAACACGTTCGTCGGCACTGACCTTCCGACTCATGTTACCAATCTGGTTCTGAGTGCCGATGATGGCGAGAACTTCACCCTTACCTGGGATGCTCCGACAACATCGCAGAATGGTGGCAAGATAAACGATGCCTCACTGAACTACACCGTAACGAGAATGCCTGATAAAGTTGTTGTGGCCGAAGGTCTTAAAGCAACGACCTTCACAGAGCCTATTCCTGCACGCCGCGACCGTTACTACTATATTGTGGATGTCTATGCTGATACAGCATTCGGCGACACATACGCATCGAACATCGTTTCTGGTGGCTCAGAGTATGTTGTGCCTTTCCGCGAGGAGTTCTTCGAACAGAGCGACTTCGATATGTGGAAGGTCGTAGACAGCAATGGTGACGGCCAAACGTGGAGCTTCTTGTTGCCGTGGGGTTCTGAGAGCGGTTTTGCCTATCTGCATGGAAATGGAGTAACTAATCCAGAGACAGGATATGTTTCTACACTTGACGACGACTGGTTCATCTCGCTGCCGATGACCCTGAAGAGCGGCGTAGACTATCGCTTGAACTACGATGCCTCGCTCGTCTCGTACAATGCAGAGACAATAGAAGTGAAACTCGGCAGGAGCCAAGAAGTCACTGGAACCGAGATAACTCTGACAGAAGAGTTTATTTTACGCGACGGAAACTATACTCAGATATTCAGTGTAGAAGAAGATGGTGTCTATACAATCTTGTTCCATGCCACAACTGTCGGCAACAGCATTTCATACGCATTGGACAACATTGCAGTCGACGTTTACGCTGCATTCGACGGACCAGGTGCTGTCACAGATGCCACGGTGGAAGCCGGTGCAGAAGGTGCACTGACCAATACTTTGACGTTTAAGGCTCCGACGCTTAACTACAAGGGCGGAACACTGGAGAGTCTCGACCGTATTGAGGTGTATCGTAACGGAGAGACGGAACCTGCTACCGTTTTCGAGAATCCTGAGAGGGGTAAGACCTATACTTGGACTGACGAAGAGCTGCAGGCTGGCATGGTTGAGTATCGTGTCTTGCCGTTCAACGAGGCAGGACAGGGCGAGGAAACCATTCTGAGCAACTGGGTAGGACTTGATGTTCCTGCAAATGTGGAGAATGTTGTGTTCTCCATGACCGACGACTTCAAGGCCAGCGCATCATGGGATGCTGTCGGCACCGTCGGTGTTCATGGTGGCTATGTCAATCCCGAGGATGTCACCTACACCCTGCATCGCTACGATGAGTGGAACTGGAGCGACCACTGGCCTGCCGTGACCGAAGCGTCTTCTTCCACTTCGGCAGTTGATAACGGGTATACACCTAATGGTCAGCAGTATGTATCGTATCTTGTCGTTGCCACGAACGGTGCTGGTTCTTCTTCTGGAACGCAGTTCAGTATCGTGCTTGGTGAGCCTTACTCGACTCCATATACAGAGAGCTTCGCCTCTGGCTCTGCCAGCCAAGATCCCTGGACGCTGCTGGCCGATTCTTACTACTACGCTTGGAATATGGTCGACGGAAGCGGCCTCTCTGTGAAGCCATATGATGGCGATGGTGGTATGCTGAGCTTCAACTATATCAGCGAGGAGTCGAACACACAGCTGTTGACGGGACCCCGTGTTTCGCTTGCGAGCCTCGACGTACCCGAACTATCGTTCTTCATGTATCACGGTTTCGAAGCAGAACCCGGTGAGCTTGTTCTCAACGTATTCACAAATACCGATGATGAAGGATGGGAAAAGGTTGCCACAGTAGATTACAACGACGGTAACGATGGCTGGTGTCGCTATGCTCTGCCGCTTCGTGCCGGTGCCGGTAATGTGCAGGTGGCCTTTGGTGCTACGGCTCTGGATGCCAGTGCAGCCATCTTCTTGGATAATATCAGAATCGACGAGCAGGTGGGGAACGATGCAGCCGTTACCTTCTTCGGAGGCACAAAGCGTGTCGAAGCTGGAGAGGTGGCAAGTATCACTGTGAATGTTGCCAACTATGGTGCAGAGGAACTCAGCGATTACACTATTGCCATCACTTCCGACGATGGTGAGTCATTTGAGCCTTTCGCTGCCGACGAGCTGACATCTATAGCTCCCAACGCTGTGAAGAGCTTCGTATTCGATTATACTACCGACCGTCGCTATGCCTCGCGCTATATCAACTTCACGGTGGAAGTGACCGCCGATGGTGATGAGGTGGAGGATAACAACAGTCGCGACTTTAAACTCTATGTTCATAGCAGCAACTTGCCAGAACCAGAGGATTTGCACGGTGTCACCTATGCTGACGGCCATACCACACTGATCTGGCAGAAGCCTTCGAAGGAGGAGATGCAGGATGCCGTCACGGATGGCTTCGATGAGTATGAGTCGTTTGTGATTGAGGACTTCGGCGACTGGCTGACCTACGACGGCGATGGTCTGTCGACGAGTTACTTCAACGGTCCGACCATTCCTCACTGCTTCGAGGCCAAGGCTTGGCAGGTGTGGGATCCCGTAGAGGCAGGCTTCAAACTTGAGACCTTCGACGTGCTCGTTCCGAAGTCAGGATCGAAGTACCTCACCTGTTGGGCAGCTTCCGATGGCTATTCGCAGACTTTGCCGCAAGACGACTGGCTCATCTCTTCGGATGTCCTTGGCGGTAGCGACCTCTCGTTCTGGTACAGAGTGCCTAACGACAATTCCGATGCTCAGGTATTCGAGATCTTGTACTCCGTTACCGACCAGGATGTAGAGAACTTCATCGTACTCGATCGCGACTCCGTGATTGGTACGACTGACTGGGTGCAGTTCCTCTATACACTCCCCGAAGATGCGAAGTATTTCGCCATCCGCAACTGCTCGTATGGAAGCTACAACGTGGCATTCCTCGACGATATCCAATACACCCCGCTGTATAGCTCGACGACACCGTTAACACTCGTTGGCTATAAGATATACCGCGACGGTGAGGTCGTCGGTGAGGTGGAAAGCTCGGATACCCGCTACGAGGAGACGACAGAAGGCGGTCCGTTTACTTACAACGTGACAGCCGTCTACGAGAATGGCGAGAGTCGCTACTCGAACGACTATGTGAGCAATCTGTCGTCAACGGGTATTACGCAGACGACAGGCCGTGCGTCTATCAGCACAGGCGACGGTACCATCCGCGTGAATCATGCCGACGGTATGGTAAGCGTATATACCTTGAACGGACAGCGCATTTTCGCTGGCAGCACGAAGGCAAGTCTGACGATACGTGTTGCTCCTGGCGTATATGCAGTGAAGGTAGGTGGAATGGTACAAAAAGTTACTGTCAAGTGAAAGTAAATAATTAGAGAATTAACATTAATCATCGAATATTATGTGTCAGCTATTGCGACATGTAGTCTTTGCAATCCTGGCTGTTGCCGTGTCACATACCACGGCAACAGCTCAGGTCTTGCTCTTTCATGGCGGTGGAAATATCGACAATGGATATGGTGATAAGAACCAGATACTTACCTCCTACGTTCTTTTCCCAACCGACATGCTAAAACCGTATAGCGGCAATGAGGTGACGAAAGTGCGAATTGGCATGACGGGGTCAGCGAAGAACGTGACCCTCTATGTCAAGGAGAATCCGCGCGACTCGCGACCTATCTATAGCCAGTCGGTGGGTACCCTCAATGAGGGATGGAACGAAGTGACCCTGACCACACCCTATGCTATTTCCGGCCAAAAGGACATAACCATCGGATTTAAGGCTACACTTGAAGAGACAGGAGCCATCGGCTACTCTAAGGAAAAGAAAATCGACGGCGACTTCATCTACATCAACCAGACGAGTAAATGGACATCAACCGGCGGCACACTGTGCCTCCAGGCCTGTGTTGAGGGAGGGAATATGCCAGAAAACGAACTGGCTATCGGTACGATGAGCGACCAGACAGCACCCTACGATGCCGTGACGACAACATTTACCAGCACCGTGCGAAATATGGGCGTGAACGCCATTGAGGGGTATACACTACAATACTGCGTCGACGATAGTGAAGTGCAGTCTATAAACATCGACAAGTCGCTTGCCGTTAATGAAACCGATACATTCTGTATAGACGTACCCTCCATAGAGGTTGGTGTTCATAGCGTCAAGGTGTGGATAGCAGAAGTAAACGGTGTAGAGGATACCAATACATCCAACAATATGGTGACAGCACGTCTGACCGTGCGTGACATACGCTTTGCCCGACGAGTGGTTTGCGAAGAGAATACCGGACTGTGGTGCGGGTGGTGTCCGCGCGGTATGGTGGGTATGGAACTGATGAAGGATATGCATCCTGGACAGTTCATTGCTATTTGCGTACATGGTGGAGACGTGCTGGAAATCAGTCGCAACGAAGACTACAACTACGGTAAGTTTACCGATTCGCAGAGTGGCGCTCCTTCGTGTGTCGTGAACCGTCGTTTAAGCGGCGACCCCTTCTACGATATAGAAAATCTCTACCGGCTGGAAACACTATCCGAAAACCATCTGGCTTACACGATGTCGGCTCAGTGGAACGCCGACTCGACGGCGATTACGACATATTCCCATTTCTTTGCTGATGTGGACATCAACGATGCCCAGTATTATGCTGCCTTTGTTGTTACAGAAGACAGCGTGACAGGCTATTCGCAGACCAACTATTTCGCCAATACTCCCGACCAGCCTTTCTATGGCTGGGAGGCAAAGGACGGACATACGGATGACTGCTGCTTCAACGACTTGGCACGTGGCATTTTCAGCAACTACGACGGCGACCTGTGCTCTCCTTCCGCGATGACGGCAGAGACGGTCTACGACTACACCTACACGCTGACGCTGCCTCCTACGGTAGTCGACAAACGGCAGGTGCATGTGGTAGGGCTTCTGATCGACCACAAGACTGGCTACGTGGTGAATGCGTTCATGGCCACACCTGAGGAAGAAAGCCATGTAGCTACAGACATCCAAGTGATTGCTGCCGATAGCAGCGGCCACGACAGGCAGACATTGCAGACCTTCAACCTGAGCGGCCAGCGCGTAGACGACACTTACCGAGGTGTCGTAGTCAGAAACGGCAGAAAGATTCTTTCGAAATAATAGCATATAAATCTAACATCCATGAATAAGTCAATGTCTAACAGAGTACTATCGTTCCTCATGTTGTTGTCTCTGTCAATCGCTGTGAGAGCCGTTCCCGCATGGCGGGGTGCGCACACGATGACACAGCCTGACGGCACGTCGCTCACCTATTATCTGGTGGGTGACGAGCATTTTCATTCGTTCGTCACAGCCGACGGCTACCTCCTGGCACTTGGTGCCGACGGCGGGATGAGATACACGCAGAACGTACTTGCTGACGGCACGGTGGAGCCTTCGAACCAATTAGCTCACGACGATCGCCTTCGCGAGGCGAAGGAACAGACATTCCTGAAGGATAACGGCCTGAAAGACTTCGGGCAGGTCTACCGCAGGGTTTGCATTACCAGGCAGGAAGAGTCGTTGCACCGCAGCCAACGTCTCCAAGGCAGACGGAATTTTGGTCTCGATGGGAGTTTTCCCACTACAGGTGAGGTGAAAGGACTGGTCATTATGGTGGAGTTCAAAGACAATGAGTTTCAGCCCGAATACACACAGGAGCTATATCAGCGGCAACTGAATGAAGAAGGCTACGCCGACTACGACGGCACTGGCTCCGCTCGCGACTACTTCATCGCGCAGTCGATGGGGCAGTTTACACCGCGATTCGATGTCGTTGGACCCGTCAAGCTGAAGCGCGTCATGGCGTACTATGGGAGTGAGACCCAGATGCAGAACGACAGCCACCCCGCCGACATGGTGGTCGATGCCTGCCAGATAGCACACGACTCGCTTGGAGTGGACTTCTCTCAATATGATTACGATGACGATGGTGTCGTCGACTTCGTGTTCATTATCTATGCTGGATACGGACAGAACTATGGAGCCTCGTCGAACACCATTTGGCCGCACATGTCGACTTTGGAACTGCAGAGCGTATTTCTTGAGTTTGATGGAAAGCGCATCAACCGATATGCCTGCTCTTGTGAGCTGAACGGCAAGACGGGAACGGAAATCGATGGCATCGGTGCCCTGTGTCATGAGTTTGGGCATGTGTTAGGCTTGCCCGACATGTACAACACCTTCACCCCATCGGCAACGCAGCTCGGCTCGTGGGATGTCATGGACGGTGGCAGCTACAACAACAATTCGCGGACACCACCTTCGCACACCGCCTTTGAGCGATACAGCCTCGGATGGATGGAGCTGACGGAGATAGACCAACCCGAGGACAGCCTGACTCTTCCAGAGCTGACGCAGAACAATGTGGCCTATCGTATCAGTACTTCCGATGACAACGAGTTCTTTACGCTCGAAAACCACCAACAGGTGGGGTGGGACGAATATCAGGCAGGCCGCGGACTGATGATTATCCATGTCGTCTACGATCAGGCTGCTTGGGACAGCAACGGAGTCAATGCCGGGGTGAGGCCTCGCTACGACCTGATGGAGGCCGACGGTTCGCAGGGGTATGATACGCAGACCGACCTCTTCCCCACCGCTGACAACGACATGTTCACCGACTATTCCTCGCCTAACGCTTTGTCGTGGGCGGGCGTGCCGACGGAGAAGGGTGTCACCCGCATTCGAGACAACGACGGCATCATCTCTTTCCGATTCATGAAAGACCGACTGGCTAAACCTGTCGTTAACGAGCCAACCGACATCACCGACAGATCGTTCCAGATGAACTGGATGGCGGTCGACGGGGCCGTCGGCTACGACCTCGCCATCCGCGAGATCCTGCCCGATGAGCTCAACCCGATCCTCCTCGACGAGGACTTCTCGCTCATGCAGGAAAACGACTATCCGAAGTCGGGCTTCGACGACCTGAGCGACGACTGCGACGACTATTTCCACCAGCTCGGATGGCAGGGCAGTGAGCTGTATGCCAGCAACGGTTATGTACGCGTAGGGAGCTATGGAAAGGATGGCATGCTGACAACACCCGTCGTTCAGCAGCCTGACGACGAAGAAACGCTCACCTTGCAGTTTCGGGCTGTATCCTATCCGGGAAAGAAAGTGAACTACACCGTTGAACTGCTTGATGCTGACAGCGGCGAGACCATACAGACGGAAAGTCTGAAGGGTGACAAGAACGAAAAGGACGTACACCTCGTTTACATGCAGTGTCCGGAGCGTATCCGATTCCGCTTCTCCACGAGCAAGGAACGTCTGTTCCTGAATCAAGTACGCATACTGAAAGGCGATGTCGATAGTGCCGATGTATGGAACGCAGGTCCCAAGGCATGGGCGATAGATAGTATTGAGAGTACCTCACAGGTGGTAAGCGGTCTTGAAGCCGAACGCACCTATATCTGTTCTGTTATTGCTTTGGCTTCAGAAGGTATGACCAGCTCGCTACCGTCTGAAGAAATATCCGTGACCACAAAGGAAAGAAGCAGCATTCCCACCTATCTGCAGGAACAGGACAAATACCGAAAGGTGGTGTCCGTAGACTACTTCGACCTTTCTGGTCGCGTTCTTCGATTTTCCGCCGATGGCTTCGTCATCCGAAAGGAAACTTATGACGACGGATCTGCGTCTTTCAGAAAAGTGCTGAAATAGAGCACTGGATTGCCGTTTTTTTTATTTGTTGAACGTTTTTATCTTTATTTTTCACTCTGTTGTGCATTTGTTTCTGGGAAAATGTGTATCTTTGCATCGCAAATATATTCAAACCTATAAGTAAAACAAAAGAAATGGCATTTTTAACTAATGACAAACTGGTCATCGTCGGCGCAGCTGGCATGATTGGATCAAACATGGCTCAGACCGCTCTGATGATGGGTCTGACAAACGATATCTGTCTCTATGACGTGTTCTCACCCGAAGGCGTGGCTGAAGAGATGCGCCAGAGCGGTTTCGACAACGTGAAGATAACGGCTACTACCGATGCTGAGACGGCTTTCCGCAACGCTAAGTATATCATCTCCAGCGGTGGCGCTCCCCGTAAGGAGGGTATGACCCGTGAGGATCTGCTGGCCGGCAACTGCAAGATTGCCGAGGAGCTCGGTCAGAACATCAAGAAGTTCTGCCCCGACGTGAAGCACGTCGTCATCATCTTCAACCCCGCCGACCTCACCGGTCTGGTGACGCTGCTCTACAGCGGTCTGAAGCCCAGCCAGGTGACCACGCTGGCTGCTCTGGACACCACACGTCTGCAGTCGGCCCTGGCCAAGAAGTTCGGTGTGATGCAGAGCGAGATCGACGGTTGCGCCACATACGGCGGACATGGAGAGCAGATGGCCGTCTTCGGCAGCCACGTTACGATCAAGGGTCGCAAGCTGACCGACATCATCGGCACCGATGAGTTCACAGCCGAGGAGTGGGAGCAGATGAAGAAGGACGTCACCCAGGGTGGTGCCGCCATCATCAAGCTGCGTGGCCGCTCGTCGTTCCAGAGCCCCGCTTATCTCTCTGTCGAGATGATCCGTTCGGCTATGGGTGGTGAGCCCTTCCGCTTCCCCGTTGGCACATACGTGAAGACCGACAAGTACGACCACATCATGATGGCCATGAAGACCACGCTCGACCAGAACGGAGCTCGCTTCGAGGTGCCGCAGGGCCTGCCCGAGGAGAACGCCAAGCTCGACGCTTCATACGAACACCTCTGCAAGATGCGCGACGAACTGGTGACGCTGAACATCGTGCCGCCCATCGCTGAGTGGAACAAGATCAACCCGAATCTCTAATAGTTAGGTGTTAATCGTTAGGAGTTAGGAGTTGTCGGTGGTCGGCACGTTCCTAACTCCTACATTTTTTTATCATGAAAAATATACGTCTTTTGTTGCTGTGCTTGGGGGCGACGAGCCTTCTCTCGTCTTGTGCCACCTTGTTTTCCGGCCGTCGTGCCGATGTGGTAGTCTATAGCGATGTCCCCCAGCGGGTCAGCATCCGCACCAATGTCACTTCGTATGATAGTGTCGCCCTGCCTTGTGTGGTGCAGGTAGACCGCCGGCATCTTCGCGATTCCGTCTTTGTCAGTTCTTCGCGCTACAGCCATTCGGCCATTGTTCCGGAAAGTAAGCTCAATCCGATGATTTTCGTCAACCTTTTACACGATG
>Ga0247610_10003460_pt1 | contig 17340 bp, 13 predicted proteins | sample 174DNAGHGhighgp2_FD_193483 | JGI IMG/M metagenome (GOLD analysis project Ga0247610, IMG submission 193483) | Sheep rumen microbial communities from Palmerston North, Manawatu-Wanganui, New Zealand - 1742 DNA GHGhigh gp2 | ecosystem: Host-associated > Mammals > Digestive system > Stomach > Rumen... | reverse complement strand
TTGTTGGTTAAGTGGATGGCCGAGGCAGAGACGATCCGAGGCCTGAACGAACTGCTGAATCAGGAGGCTGCACGGCTGACACAGCTGTTCTCAGAACAAGGGCGAAAGACAGCCATCCTGAAAGGTCAGGCCAATGCGCGGCTCTATCCCGATAAGTTTTTGCGCCAGCCAGGGGATATCGACATCTGGGTGGAAGGCGGACGAGAGAACGTGCTGTCATTGCTTAAGACGGAGCCATTTGCCTCAATGATGGGTGATAAGGAACTCAAACCGGAATACCATCATGTGCATTTGCCTACTAGTGACAAAAGGGTGATTGTGGAGGTGCATTTTCTCCCCTCGTCGGGCAACTTCAACCCCTTCACTAATCGTCGGCTGCAGCGATGGCTCAATATGGAGCTTATAAATACTGAGAGCGTGGAGGAGGGTTTCAACGTGCCGTCTGTGAGGTTCGCTCTCGCGATGCAGTTGTCTCATATCCAGCACCACTTCTTCCGTGGTGGCATCGGGCTGCGACAAGTATGTGACTATTATATGCTGCTGAAGAACTCCACCGAAAAGGATCGCTGGATGGTGGCAGATTATCTGACGGCCTTCGGGCTGCGACAGATAGCCGGGGCACTGATGTGGGTGCTCGGCGAGGTGTTCCAGATGGATCGCGCGCTGATACTCTGCAAGCCCGACAGTTATTACGGCGAATGCATGCTGCGTGAGATCATGGAAGGAGGTAACTTCGGACACCATGCCCAGCGACAGCATCAAAGAATGTGGCGACGGCTGTTCGCAGGCAAGTTGCGGCAACTGCGACTGATGCGGTTCAATTTCTGGGAGGTATTCTGGATGGAGGTGCAATTTTGTAAGGTTGTCTTCCAAACGCTGCTCAAGTGCTCCTGAAGGAAATAATTAGGTATCACTACCGAAACCGACACATTGACGGTGGTAGTGCCGTAAACGATGAGTTCTTCGATATCACATACGAACATCTTTGTCACAAATCATACCTCGTCAACATGACGGGTACGTCATATCGTATTAAAGAAACTAAAAAATTAATAGAGAAAAATTAATGTATAACCAACTTTTTATATCTTTGCAGCACTCGGTCGGAGTGGTATACTTTTAAATTATTATTTGGTATACTTTTACGTTATCATTTACAGCAACTGAAAATCAGAGTGATATGATGATAGCAGATAAAGACGGAATATCTTTGGGACACGACACAACGGTGTGTGGTGACCCCAAGATTTGGTTTCCAATGAGGGTGACTTATTCGCGTGAACTGAAGATTAAAGCCGAGTTGGACCGACTGAAGATCGAGAGCTTTATCCCGATGACATATAAGTTAATGGATGCAGATACGGATCATTCCCATCGTGAGTTGGTGCCGGCTATCAACAATCTCATTTTCATACACTCTACACAGGAGCGGATCAGTTATCTGAAGCATAAGAACGAGGTGCTTGAACCGTTGCGATATATGGTTGATCAGACTGCTCAAAAGGCTCACACCATTATGACAGTGAGGGATAGAGAAATGGAAAATTTTATGCGCGTGGCTTCTATGACTGATAATAGTGTGATGTTCCTGAACGATGAGAGCGTTATAGGGAAGGAAGGCAAGCATGTACAGATTATTGACGGCGTCTTCGAGGGTGTGAAAGGAGTGATACGCCGCGTGAAGCGTTGTAAGAGAGTAGTAGTAGAATTGAAAGGAATTGCTGGTGTCGCTATCGCCTATGTCCCCGCCGTATTTCTGAAGGAAATAGAGAGAAGTGAACATTAATGTGAAATAATTATAAATAAGAAAACTAAATAAATGTATTACAATTAAAACTTAAGAATATAAAATGAAAAAAATCTTATTGTTTATATTTATTATGACTCTGACGTGCCAATATGCGAGCGCACAAACTTCAATGTCAGACGAACAAATCAAAGATTATGCAATTACGCTCAAGAACAAAGGATTGTCGAAAGAGCAGATATATATGGAACTTCTGAAAAAAGGAATTACAGAGGCTCAACTGAAGAGTCTCTATAGCAAATATGAAAATCAAAAAGAATCAGACAATTCATCGGATCATAAAAATATGTCGAAAGGCACGACATCTAGGATGCGTAGTGTCAATAGCGAACAACGGGAAGAATTCAAGACCCATGTGGAAGATTTCTATACCAGTATGGACGAAATCAACACGCATCGTAAAATATTTGGTCATGATGTCTTCAACAACAAGAACCTGACTTTCCAAAGTTCGATGAATCTGGCTACACCTCAGAATTATGTTCTGGGGCCTGGCGACGAGGTCAACGTGGACATTTGGGGTAATACCCAAGAGAGTATGACCCTGCCAATCTCACCCGACGGAACCATCGTTATTAACGATATCGGCGTCATCCATTTGGGTGGGCTTACTGTTAGTCAAGCTAAAGCCAAGCTCAAAAAGGAAATAGGGCCTCGCTTTCTGGATTCGAAAATAGAACTTACGCTAGGTCAAACGCGTACCATTACTGTCAACGTCATGGGTGAGGTAAAAGTTCCTGGAACATACACCGTATCTGCCTTCTCCACTGTATTCAACGCTTTATATATGGCAGGTGGACCTAACAACATTGGCACACTACGAAACATCAAGGTTTACCGCCGCGGACGTCTGCTATCCAATGTTGATGTTTACGAATTCCTGCTAAACGGAAAGCTTAGCGGCGATGTCCGTCTGCAAGACAATGATATTATCACAGTCAGCCCATACGAGGCATTGGTTTGTATTACTGGCAAAGTGAAACGTCCGATGTACTATGAGATGAAGAAAAACGAAAGTGCTTTGACGCTACTTAACTATGCTGGCGGATTTACTGGAGCAGCCCATACAAGAGCCATCAGTGTATTTCGCAAGACCGAGCCAAAGCTCTCCGTTTTCAGTGTTGGAGAATTTGATTACAGCAGCTTCCACCTCATGGACGAAGATAGTGTCTGCGTAGATGCTACTTTGAACCGTTATCAGAACATGGTGGAAATCAAGGGGGCTGTTTTCCGCCCAGGTAAGTATCAAGTTGGTGGTGACATTACAACAGTGAAAGCCCTTATACAAGCGGCCGATGGACTCAAGGAAGACGCGATTTCCACCCATGGTGTGTTATATCGCATGAAACCTGACCGCACATTGGAGGCTCTCAGTGTAGATCTTGGTAATATTATTAATGGCACTGTCGCCGACCCCCCCCTCCAAAATGAAGATGTACTATACGTTGCAAGCAACGAAACGCTCAATATGAAGAAAATCGTTACCATCAAAGGTGAGATAACCAACCCCGGTGAGTATCCATACGCTGAGAGCGAGACCATCGAAGACCTCATCTTGCGGGCTGGTGGTCTCACAGAGGCCGCCTCACTTAGCAAAGTTGACGTATCGCGTCGTATCGCCGACCCTTACTCCAAAGAAGGCACTGACAGCATCAGCCAAATGTTCAGTTTCAATATTAATCCCGACTTTACTATAAACGAGCAGGAAAAATTCAGGCTGCTACCATACGACGAGATTTATGTGAGACGTAGCCCGGCTTTCAATACTCTGCAAAATGTTATCGTAGAAGGTGAGGTGATTTTTGAAGGTAACTATGCTCTGAAGAACAAAACCCAGCGTTTGAGTGAGATTATCAAGGCTGCAGGCGGACTTACGAAGGAGGCATACGTAGAAGGCACGAAACTTCTCCGTCAAATGACTGACGAGGAGCGTGCTGTCACGGAGACATTGTTACGTACCGCTTACCGAAACGCGGGCAACGGCAATGATTCCATCGATATCAAGAAACTGATGTCCGGCAACGATTACCCATTAGGTATCGAACTTGCCAAAGCACTTGAACATCCTGGCACCGACGATGACCCCATCCTGCGCGAAGGCGACCGCATTATTGTGCCACGAAAGACGAGCAATGTCACGATTAACGGCGAAGTTCTCTATCCTAATGCCATCCGTTTCAAGGAAGGAAAGAAAGCCAAGTACTATATAGACCAGGCTGGTGGCTATACTTCTTCAGCCAAGAAATCAAAGGCATTCATTATCTACATGAACGGAATGGTTGCTAAGGCCAATTCAAAAAACCTGCCAGCACCAGGCTGTCAGATTGTCATTCCCTCCAAGAAACAAAAAAATGGCTTGGGCCTCCAACAGTGGCTCAGCATTGGCAGCTCTGCCGCTTCCCTTGGAACAATGGCCGCCGCTATTGCTAACCTGTTGAAATGATGACATAAGAAAAAAGACGATATGGAAGAAAATAAGAATAAAACAATTGAAAGGGTGGACTGGACTGCTGTACTAACGGAAATATGGGTTAGACGCAAGTTATTTTACAAAACATTGCCATTTGCTTTTATATTATCTTGTATATATATATTCAGCATACCTAAATACTACACTTCTGAAGTAAAATTAGCTCCTGAACTTGGCAGTTCTAAAACTAGTGGATCTTTAGGGGCACTAGCATCCTCGTTTGGCATTGATCTTAATCGTATGCAAACCAACGATGCCATTACGCCTTTATTATACCCAGACCTAATGGAAGATAATAGCTTCGTATATAGTCTGTTGAATGTCAAAGTCTACAATCAGGATAATAACATAAATACTACCTACTATGACTACCTGAAGAACTATCAAAAAAGACCCTGGTGGACTTATCCTATAGACTGGCTGTCAAGCTTAAAACAAGAACCTGAAGATAAGTTTGGCCAAGATGGTTACGACCCCAACAACATAACCAGGAAAGAAAATAGAATATATAAAAAGGCACGTCGTGACATCAAGATTTCCGTTGATAAAAAAACAAGAGTAATCGCCATTAGTGTCACATCTCAAGATCCACTGATTTGTAGGACTCTTGGTGATTCCATAAAAGACAAACTACAGGTGTTTATTACCCAATACCGTACTAATAAGGCCCGAATTGATTATGAGTATTATCAAAAGCTAACAGACAGTGCAAGAATAGATTTTGAAAAACAACGCCTCAAATACGCCCATATGTCTGATGCAAGCACCCATGTCACCCTTAAAAGTGCAACACAAAGACTACAGGACATTGCCAACGACACACAGGAAAAATATAGTATTTACACAAAACTCAACGCCCAGTTGGAAGCAGCCAAGGCCAAGGTGCAGGAATGTACTCCAGCCTTCACCATCTTGAAAGCGGCTTCTGTCCCTGTAAAGCCAACTGGTCCAAGGCGTGTAAGATTTGTGTTCATAGTAGTGTTACTTGCCGCTATATGTACCAGTGGATATATTATGTGGGAAATCATTAAAACTGACAGGAAATAACAGATTCGGTTATGGCTACAGCAGCAGATAATATTTTGTTAGCCTTCTATACACTTCTATGGGTGATCTCTTTTATATGGTACCACTACCAAAACCGACACATAGACGGTGGCAGTGCCGTTATGGCCAGTTATATCGTTTACTGCTTTTTTTCATTTATCACTTTAAACGATGAGTTCTTCGATATCACATACGAACATCTACGTCTGTTCCCTTTTATCTATCTGTATGTGATGTTAATGATAGCTCTGTTACCTGCAATCCAGTTACATCGCAGCCCTATCACAGAAATAGAAGATCCTCACTCAAGGGCGTTGCTGATCCCATGCTTTGTTTCCATCCTATGCATTTTTGCGCAGATACCATCTATTTTGTCAAATTTCAACAGCGGCTTTGTCAGTCTCCTTACTGATAGCGAGGCCGGAAAAGTCGCTCATCTGGAGTCATTAGAAGATGCCGAAAGCGCGGGAAGCGAAATCAGCAACCTACCCGCTGTATTATATAACACGTTATTTGACTGCTCAGTATTTATTTTCTTTTTTCTTCTCACGCGAAAAGATAAAAACATCATATTTCTCATCTTCCTATTTCTCGCCATTATCATCGGAATGATCATACCCGTCATGGACGGACAGCGAGGGTCGGTTATCAAATGTGGCTTAACGATTATAGCGGGCTATATGCTCTTCCGTAAATTCATCTCTAAACGAATTGATCGCATCATACAAATTGCTGGCATTATCGTAACCGTCATAGTGGCTATACCCATTATAGCGATTACCATCAGCCGATTCAGCGACAGAAAAGACAGTCCCGAAACAAGCGGTTATGTATATTGGTACATAGGCCAAGCCAACATCTATTTCAATAACTATGCCCTTGATGCCGGTGGCACAAGAAATGGTGACCGCACTATCAATTTGGCGAAAAGGCTTCTGTCTCCAGATACACCGAAAAACTATACGGAAAGACGTGAAAAATACAGTAATTTAAACATTGGCGACGACTTTTTCACAACATTTGTAGGCGATTTTGCCATTGACTTCGGCCCTTTGGCTGCCTTTATTATCTTCGTTGTGTTTAATGGGTGGGCTATCCTCCATATACGACCGCGTGATGGCACCATCAAACTACATCAGCTCCTTCTTGTTTATTTTGCCTTATGCGTCAGTCTTCAGGGAGGAATGACACTTTTCATGTATTCAGACACTGGCAACCTGGCCCTTGGCGCAATGATTATACTATATATTTGGCTTAGATTCCATGAGTCCCTGCTTAAGAAATTCCCCAAAGTCTAAACGCATTGCATCAAATAGCTTAATGCTGTTTGCAAGGATGATGGCTATCACAGCCATCAACCTATATGCTGTACGCCTGCTATTACGAAACCTGGGGCAAGAAGACTATGGCACTTTCAATGCCGTTGCAGGTGTCGTGCTGGCCAGTTCCTTCATTACAACCACACTGGCAGTCAGTATTCAGCGTTTCTACTCATATACGCTGGGAAAAGGAGAAAACAACCAGCTTTCAACCATCTTTTCAGCTAGCATAAATATCATCTTGGTATTGTCTATAGCACTGCTTTTTATCTTTGAAACTATTGGCCTTTGGTTTGTCAACAACGAATTGTCAATTCCACCAGAACGTCTTGTCGCAGCCAATTGGGTATTTCATTTCTCGCTGATCACATTATGGTTTGGCTTACTGCAACTGCCCTTTACTGCAGCGATCTTTGCACAAGAGGAGATGGGGGCGTTCGCCCTCATTTCCCTAACCGAATGTATGCTACGTCTCGGCGTGATATTTTTTATCGGCATCACCGCCATGGATGGCTTGATTTTCTACAGTATTGGGCTTAGTGCCGTAGCTGTGATTATATTCTTACTCTATGCATTTATCGTGCATCGCCGCTACCCGGAATACAAATATTGCAGGAAAATACCCAAAGAAACTTATCGTTCACTGCTGGCCTTTTCCGGATGGACTATGTATAGTGCCTTGGCCGCAGTAGGTATGACGCAAGGTATTACGATCTTGCTCTATATGTTCTTTGGCCCGATAGCCACGGCAGCATACGCTATTGCGCAACAAGTTTTTCACGCATTCGCAGCACTAAGTAACAGCATTGTTGTTGCTTTCCGCCCCGCGATGGTGAAATCTTTTGCAGAGAAAGACTACACTTCGCTCAACAAGATGTTCATTGCCAACAATAAATTCATACTCTATCTACTCATGATGGTCGCAATACCCCTTATGTTGGAATTGCGCATCATTTTCGATTGGTGGTTGGGCAATGTTTCAGAAGAAGCCATCATCTATACCCGACTTACCATCATATATATGCTGTGCTTCTCCATGCATAACCCTGTAACAACTATTGTCCATTCCACAGGACAACTTAAATATTATAGTTTATTCGTTGACAGTATAGTCATTTTATGTCTTCCTGCCACATGGCTAGCCTTCCACCTTGGAGCATCTTCCGAAATAAGCATTATACTAATGATAGCGATGTGTATAATATCTCATCTTGTCAGACTTGTCATTTTACGCCGTCAATATCCCTCTTTTAGCTATGCCCCTTATCTTTCGGAAATCATTCTGCGGGGACTATTCGTAGCTGTATGTACCTTCTTTGTCGTTTACCTTGTTCACCAAGCATTACATCCAGGCATTGTCAGGCTAGTCACTGTTTTTGCAGCTTCATGCATTACGATGCTTCTTACAGTCTATTTCTTAGGACTTTCTGCTAAAGAACAACAAACGCTATGCCATTTCTTAATGCAACGAATGAATAAATATTCAGAAAACTAATATGTCAAGAATCATCAACTACTTCTTTATCAGAATCTATACACTTTTCTTACGTCCACGCTTTGCCCATTTGGGAAAGGGTGCTCATATAGGATGGAAGGCTCTGAGACTGGAAGGTCTTCAGTATATATCAGTAGGCGACAAAACATTCATTGCTTCAGGCGTACAACTTACAGCTTGGGACAGCCACAACGGCAATAGATATAACCCATCTATCACCATTGGTAACTATTGTGCTATACGTGAAAATTGTCATATTACTGCTATTAATAGCATTGCCATTGGCAATCATCTCCTAACAGGCACCAACGTGCTTATTACCGACAATAGCCATGGGCAGAGCATTCGCGAACACATGAGTCTGCCTTTCACAGAGCGCCCGCTGTACAGCAAAGGACCTGTTACCATCGGCAATCATGTATGGCTGGGAAACAACGTCTGCGTCATGCCAGGAGTGACCATCGGCGACGGAGCAATAATCGGAGCCAATAGCGTTGTTACCCATAATATTCCTGCATACGCTGTTGCAGCTGGCATACCGGCGAAAGTAATCAAGCAATTATAGTATTATTAAAGATATGAAACCAAGAATCATAGGACTATATCTACCACAATACCATCCCATCCCCGAAAACGACGAGTGGTGGGGGAAAGGATTCACGGAATGGAATAACGTGGTGAAAGCAAAGCCACTGTTCCGCGGGCATTATCAGCCCCACCTCCCAGCCGACCTGGGCTTTTACGACCTGCGACTGCCCGAGGTGCGCGAGCAACAGGCAGAATTAGCGCGTGAGGCAGGATTAGAGGGGTTTTGCTACTACCATTACTGGTTTGGCAACGGCAAGCAATTGCTACAACGTCCGTTCGAGGAAGTGCTGGCCAGCGGCAAACCTGACTTCCCTTTCTGCCTCTGCTGGGCAAATCACAACTGGACCAGCAAGACCTGGGAGAAGGGCAGCAGCTTGCGCCACGACACCATGATTATGAAAATGGAATACTCGCGTGAAGACTACGTTCGCCATTTCAACTATCTGCTTCCAGCCTTCCGCGATTCTCGTTACATTACCATTGATGGGAAACCGCTGTTTGCAGTGTGGGTGCCAAAAGGTATTCCCGATTGTCGGGAGTTTATTGACCTTTGGCAAAAACTGGCACGCGAAAATGGCCTGAAAGGCATTCACTTCGTTGGACAGACTGAGAACACGGGTAAGGCGCTCTCTGGGAATAAAGCCAACTATTACTCTGCCGACATGGCAAAGGATTATTATAAGTCCGTGCTTGACATGGGGTTCGATGCAGTTATGTCACAAGGTTATCGCAGAGCCGTTGCCTTGGCACAGGGCAGAGCAAAGATGATGCTGAAACTGCTGTCGTTCATTTCCTTCATGCCAACGTACTCAAAGATAGACTATGGTCGCCTGATGGATAACTACTATGTAGAGGAAGACCGCTGGGAAAATGTCTACCCCACGCTGTTGCCTCAGTGGGACCGTACGCCAAGGGCAGGTTCAAAGACGGAAATCGTCACGGGTACTTCTCCCGAGAAATTCCAGCACTACACAGAGCAGGCCATCCGACTCATTGCTAACAAGCAGCCAGAACATCAGATCCTATTCTTGAAAGCCTGGAACGAGTGGGGCGAAGGCGACTATGTGGAGCCAGACGAGAAATTTGGACATGGCTGGCTTCAGGCAATCAGGAACGCTATTGATAAAAACGGTTAATGATGAGTAGCAATAACAACAGGCTCTTGGTCGTAGGTCCACTCCCTTGTGAGAAGCATAACTGTCAGTGGGGCGGTGCGACGGTGCTGATGAAGAACTTCCATGATTATCTGCTCGAGAAAGGCATAGGCCATCGTTTCGTGCAAACCAACAGGTATGTTAATCCCCGATCATTGGGACTTCGTCCTCGCGCCAACCAATTGTATTTCATCGCCAAATTTATCACTTCACTGCCTTGGTGCGATACGGTCATGTTCAATTTTTCCGACCATGGCACGGTAAACATGTTTCCATTTCTTTCACGAATAGCTCACAGGATGGGCAAGCGGGTCGTATTGCGTAAGTTTGGCGGTTCGTTTGACATCTATTTGCAAACTGTGCCAAACAGGAAGAAACATCGGGTTATAGAAGCAATCCAAGCAACAGACATAATTTTTCTGGAGACACAAGCCAGCATCTCCCATATAAAGACATTGATTGGTGATACAGATAAGATACACTGGTTTCCCAATGTCCGCAAGGCTGCATCGCAACGCAGAATGCCCAAAGCGTTCTCCAAACGGCTGGTATTTATGTCGCATGTTTCTAATGAAAAAGGGATGGGCGACCTATTGGATGCTTTCGCTTTACTGCCGTCAGACTATCAGTTAGACATCTACGGTGCTATCAAGGATAAATTCTATGAGCATTTCGACTGGGTTGCCCATCGTGTTCGTTACAATGGAGAAATCCCCTCGACAGAAGTGACATTAAAATTGGCGCAATATGACCTCCTACTCCTACCCTCTTCTTATCGTGAAGGTTATCCTGGTATCATCATTGAGGCTCTGTCTGTGGGCATACCTGTAGTTTCTACCCGTGTGGGAGGAATTCCTGAGATTATAGAGTGTGAACATAATGGATTGCTCGTAGAATGTCACCAGCCAGTAGAATTAGCTAAGGCGATACGTGCTTTCGAAACTATAGATTATACTGCTTATTGCAACAATGCCTATCAGACATTTCAGGAGCATTTTGAATCAGACCGCACAAACGAACACATATTGTCTTTACTGACCACAAACTAAAAGTAATATGCTTATGCATTGGTATCGTCTCAGTCATTGGCTATGGAAACATCATGTGCCAGTACTACCGAGTGGTTGGTATGAAGTACCCATCATTGGTGACAATGTGGAGATTTGTGCAGGAGCCAGGATTCTCGGACCTGTGCGAATAGGAAACAATGTCATTATAGGGGCCAATGCCGTGGTAGTGAAGGATGTGCCCGATGAAGCACCGTTTCCGATGACGCCCAAAATATAGCATAAATGTCTATTTTTTATTATTTAGAGACTTTGAGGCATCTGCGGTTGACGCAGATGACCCACCAGCTAAAACACCGGTTCTACAGACCTCAGATCGGAGTTGAGTCCCCCTTGAAGGCTAATCCAAGTGTGGCAATGCTTACAGAGCCTATCGCTAAGCTTTGCTGCTACGGCAGTCAGGGACGGTTCACCTTTCTGAACATCACCGACAGCTTCCGCAACTGGAACATGGACGAACACGGGATGTTGTGGGCTTACAATCTTAACTACATGGACTGGTTGGAGCAGGAGGGAATCAGTGAAGAGGAGTGCCTGAGGTGGATAGACCGCTTCATTGACGAGCTTCCCAGTAACCACGTCGGCCTTGACCCTTACCCCATAGCTTTGAGAGTTATCAACTGGGCAAAGTTCTTCACCCGTCATCCCGAAGGTCGCAATAAAAAGCGGATAGACTCCATGTATGCTCAAATTCTCTTGCTTGAGCGTGAGTTGGAGTATCACCTGCTGGGCAACCACTTGCTGGAAGATGCCTACGCCCTCTTCATTGCCTCAGTTTTCTTTAGCGACGAACGTTTGTTCAGCAAGGCGGCTCATCTTTTGGAAAAGCAGTTAAGGGAGCAAATTCTTCCAGATGGGGCACACTACGAACAGTCGCCCATGTATCACTGCATTATGCTCGACCGCCTGCTAGACTGTATCAGTTTCTCGGCCAACAACCAACTGTTCGTCCATCAAGAAACATTTACCAACACGCTCAAGCAGAAGGCTGCCTTGATGCTGGCCCATTTGCAGAGCATCATCTACAGCGACGGCTCAATACCATTGCTCAACGATTCGGCCTATGGCATTGCGCCCACCGCCGGCCAGCTGTTCGACTATGCACGGAAACTGAACATTTCGTGGAATCCCATGCCTCTCAGGGAATGCGGCTATAGGAAGCTAAACGACAAGGGGATGGAGGTCATACTCGACATCGGCAATATCACAGCCTCCTATCAGCCGGGGCATTCCCATGCCGACACGTTCAACTACGAGTTACGCATTGACGGCCAGCCTGTCATTATAGATACTGGCATCTCCACTTACAACAAAGACCCACGGCGACAATATGAGCGCAGTACAGCAGCTCATAACACTGTTTCTGTCGCTGGTAAGGACTCCAGTATGGTTTGGGGTGGTTTCCGCGTGGGCAGAAGGGCGAAGGTTACCATTGTGAAAGACTGCCCTACGGAAATATTAGCGCATCACGACGGATTTGGACGCCATATCATACATCAACGACATTTTGCCCTTTGCGACCACACCATCCATATCGAAGACCTTATCATTGGAAACGTTACCAATGCTATCAGCTATTTACATTTTAGTCCTCAAACAGATGTAAGCGTTGTTTCAGAAACTGACGGTATCATAAAGGCTGGTAAAGTCATGATAAAGGCAGAGGGATTCAATGGCATCAGTGTCAAAACCGACTATGTTTCTACAGAATATAATAAGCTTCAGCCCTGTCAGGTGCTTGAAATATCCTTTCAACAACAACTAAGATATTCCATTAAGGTTACGTAAAGTATGAAAAAAATCATGATAGTCTTCGGTACTCGTCCTGAAGCAATTAAAATGGCACCTCTGGTTATCCAACTGAAAAGAGAAGCGGCCCATTTTGATACAGTAGTGTGTGTGACGGGACAGCACCGTGAGATGCTAGATCAAGTTCTTGATATTTTTGATATCAAACCCGATTACAACTTAAACATCATGAAACAGGGGCAAGACCTGTATGATGTGACCAGTCGTGTGTTGTTGGGCATGCGTGAGGTGTTGCAGAAAGAACAGCCCGACATGGTGCTGGTTCATGGCGACACAACCACTTCCACAGCGGCAGCATTGGCAGCTTTCTATCAGCAAATACCTGTCGGTCATGTAGAGGCTGGTTTGCGTACTTATAATATATACAGTCCCTGGCCAGAGGAGATGAACCGCCAGCTGACGGGACGTATAGCCACCTATCATTTTGCGCCCACTCCAATGTGCCGCAAGAATCTGTTGAACGAGAACATTGATGAAAACAAAATTGCTATCACAGGAAACACCGTTATTGATGCTCTCTATATGGTGGTAAACAGACTGAAGAATGATACGACTCTGGCTAATAAACAAAACGAGATTATCAGGGAAGCCGGATACGACTGCAACAGGCTTTCAAGCGGCAGACAGCTGGTACTGATTACCGCCCATCGTCGTGAGAATTTCGGCGACAGTTTTATTCACATGATAACAGCTATAAAAGAACTGAGCCGGAAATATCCCGACGTGGACTTTGTCTATCCGATGCATCCCAACCCCAATGTGCGCAAACCTATTCATGAGGTATTCGGTGAGAAACTGGAAAACCTAGGCAACATGTTTTTCATCGAGCCGTTGCAATATTTGGAGTTTGTTTACCTGATGGAGAAATCGACTATTGTTCTCACCGACAGTGGTGGTATTCAGGAAGAGGCTCCCAGTCTGGGTAAGCCTGTATTAGTGATGCGTGACACCACTGAACGGCCTGAAGCATTGACGGCAGGCACTGTGAAACTAATTGGTACGAACTATGATAAAATTGTGAGCGAAGTCAGCACACTGCTTGACAATCCAGCTGAATATGTTAAAATGAGCCAAGCTGTCAACCCTTATGGAGACGGCAAGGCTTGTGAACGAATCATCAATATATTAAAGACTAAATCTGTATCCGAATTATGAAAGCATGTTTTATGGGACTTGGCTATATAGGATTGCCAACGTCAATCATTGCAGCCAAACACGGGGTTAAAATTATAGGCGTTGACATCAATTCGCAGGTGGTTAATATGACCAACCAAGGTCGCCTGCATATCATCGAGCCCGGAATGAAAGAGATGTTACAAGAAGTAGTAAATAATGGATGTCTGCATGCCAGTAATACCCCAGAGGTAAGCGATGCCTACTTCATAGTGGTACCCACCCCATTTAAAGGAGACCACGAACCTGATATCTCTTATGTCGAGTCGGCCACACGCATGGTACTCCCTCTTTTGAAACAGGGTGATCTATATATTATTGAATCGACATCGCCCGTCGGTACAACTGAAAAAATGGCTGAACTCATTTATACCGAGCGTCCCGAACTAAAAGACAAGGTATATATTGCATATTGTCCAGAGCGCGTGTTGCCAGGCAACGTTATTTACGAACTTATACATAACGATCGCGTCATCGGTGGTCTCAACGAGGCCTCTACTAGGAAAGCGCAGGAATTCTATAGTCTGTTCGTAAAAGGTACACTACACCCGACGAACTGCAGGACTGCCGAAATGTGCAAACTGACAGAAAACAGCAGCCGCGACATGCAAATAGCCTTTGCCAATGAGTTAAGCATCATCTGCGACAAGGCCGGCATCAATGTCTGGGAACTTATCAGCCTGGCAAACAAGCACCCTCGCGTTAATATTTTGCAGCCAGGGTGCGGTGTGGGAGGCCACTGCATAGCCGTCGATCCCTACTTCATTAGCAGCGAGTTCCCCAAGGAGGCCAGGATGATTGCTATGGCCCGTGAAGTGAACAACTCCAAGGCTGACTGGTGTGCCGAAAAAGTTCAGAATGCTATGCTTCGCTTTGAACTTGACAACAAGCGCAAACCTGTAGTGGCCATGATGGGTTTGGCTTTTAAGCCCAATATCGATGACCTGCGTGAAAGTCCAGCCAAGTATATCGTCACTAAAGTTATGCAGAAATGCAACAATGCTAGCATAATGGTGGTCGAACCCAATATAACAGAACACAAGATATTCAAGCTTACCGACTATAGGGAGGCTTACAACAAAGCCGACATCGTAGTATTTTTGACAGCCCACACACCATTCAAGGAACTGAAGTGGCGGGACGATAAAGTGATATTGGATTTCTGTGGCATCTTCAGAAAGTAATATGAAAATACTGATTGTTTCTTTTTACTATACTCCTGAGATAGGAGCAGCCCCTTCCCGCATTACCAACATGGCCGAAGGCTTGCAGCGAGAAGGCTTCGATGTTGACATTCTGAGCTGTCTGCCCAACTATCCTAAGGGGAAGATATTTGATGGCTATCGGGGAAGGTTGTACAAGAAAGAGTCCATCAATAATGTCCGCATCTACCGCTACTGGACATATTCCACCGTATCAAAGGGTCGCTTGGCCCGCACCATGGGCATGTTATTCTTTGCCATGGCAATCTGGATATTCGGACTGAAATTCTGGAAAGTGCTACGATACGACCGTGTGATTATCCAAAGCCCCCCCATTATGGTGTCCTATTCCGCCATGCTGCTGTTCCGATGCCTCTATCGACGTGTCACCATTCTGAACGTGTCCGACCTGTGGCCCCTATCTGCCGTCGAGTTAGGGGCCGTCCGTGAAGGTACACTCTATTATAAGATTCTGCTACATATGGAGCGTTTCCTCTATCGGAATGCCTCTGCCTACCAAGGTCAGGGCCAAGAGATTATCGACCATATACAAGCTTTTGGCTATGACAAACCTCATTTCCTCTACCGTAACTTACAACCATTAACTGTTGCAAGTAACAATAGAGTTCCCAGCCGTGATACATTTAAAATTGTATATGCCGGGCTTTTAGGTGTTGCACAGAACATTTTGAGCATTGTCAAGCACATTAATTTTAAGGAGGTGGGAGCTGAGCTACATTTATATGGTGGCGGGAACCAAACTCTTCAGATTCAACAATACGTTAATGAGCATGACTGCGGTATCATTTATCACGGCTATCAGCCGAAAGAGACTATAAACTCAGTATTGGAACAATATCATGCCTCCATCGTACCGCTTACAGTACGGATAAAAGGTGCTGTACCGTCGAAGATTTTCGATCTCCTGCCGCATGGTATACCTATTCTCTTCTCAGGAGGTGGTGAGGGAGAAAACATCATTAAAGCCCACGGTTTCGGCTTAGTGTCACCACCTGGAGACAGTGAAACGCTAAAATGTAATATCATCAAGATGAAAGAAATGTCAGACGATGATTACAGACAAATGCGCCTCAATTGCATTAATGCCTCTCTAAAAGAGTTCTCTTTTGAACAACAAATGAAAAAATACAAGGAATTTGTAATCCAACCTACTACATAAAAGATATATTTCATCAGAATTAATATGAACCAAGGTGAAAGAGTTAAGAATAAGGAATACATAAAATTTATACCCGATGGGATGAATGCGTTTGAGCGAAATATCAAGCGATTATTGGATTGTATCCTTGCCAGTTGTGCATTAGTGATATTATCACCCGTGTTTCTATGCTGCTACATAGCAGTAAAATGGGAAGACCATGGTCCGGCAATCTTCAAACAGGAACGTATAGGGCGATTTGGGAAACCATTTTACATACTGAAGTTCCGATCAATGAAACTGGATGCCGAAAAATATGGACCAGAGCTATTCCAGGGACAAGGAAAGGATCCACGATTGACGAAGGTGGGTAAATTCTTGCGTATGCGTCATCTGGATGAATTGCCCCAACTATGGAATGTTGTCAGAGGAGATATGTCTTTCGTTGGCCCAAGACCAGAGCGTCAATTTTATATCAAACAGATTGAAGAGAAAGATTCCCGCTATTATATGCTGTACCAGATTCGCCCGGGACTGACGAGTTACGCAACATTGCATAATGGCTATACGGATACAATAGAGAAGATGGTAACTCGTTTACGTTACGACTTGTTCTATCTTGAACATCGTTCATGGGCTTTTGACTTTAAAATCTTACTTAAAACTTTTGTATATATAGTTTCTGGGAAAAAATTTTAAAGGTGAGATCCCTTGTATAATGCCGTTTTTAATTTCCAGAATGAAATACTTCTCATGGCTTTGGCGGAACTCATGCGGCATCCGCTGGAATACGGCGGTGCGCATCGTGACGGGCATCGGGCAGGTGGTGCTCGGACTGCTGATGGTGTGGCTCAGCAAGCGATTCATTGACGAGACCATCCGCACGGGAACGGCTGACGATGTGCTGAGGATGGTTAAACTGTTGGTGCTGACTGTCGTGGGCGGTGTGGTGTTGAGACAAGTGGGCTATTGGCTGAAAACCTCAGCAAATGTACGGCAGTCGAACGCTCTGCGACTGCGTATCTTCGGCAGGTTGTTTCACAGACAGTT
>Ga0247610_10003459_pt1 | contig 17341 bp, 18 predicted proteins | sample 174DNAGHGhighgp2_FD_193483 | JGI IMG/M metagenome (GOLD analysis project Ga0247610, IMG submission 193483) | Sheep rumen microbial communities from Palmerston North, Manawatu-Wanganui, New Zealand - 1742 DNA GHGhigh gp2 | ecosystem: Host-associated > Mammals > Digestive system > Stomach > Rumen... | reverse complement strand
GAAGGCTCTGTCTTCAGCTTCTGGGCTTGCGGTCAAGATGCTGGCTATGTTGCTGAGCACTTCGGTGTCGCTGTCTCTGAAGACAATGGCAACTCCTTCACTATGGTTCAAGAGTGGACGATGACTGCCAAGAACGGCGGTGATGTGATGACCATTGGCCGCAATGGTAACACCCGCGCTCAAGGTACATGGCATCAGTACACGGTTGATCTCGGCGCCTACGCTGGTGAAGGCCGTAAGATTGCTATCCGTCACTTCAACTGCACCGATATGTTCATCCTCGACGTTGACGACCTCGAACTGACCAACGGTTCGAAGAGCCGCGCCGACATCGTGAACTTCAAGGTGTATCGTTCGACCGACAACAACGACTATGCCCTCATCGGCACTGTGCCATACGTTGATGGTCAGACCTACTACGAGTACATTGACACACCTGCTGGCGCTGGTACTTACTACTACCAAGTGACCACGGTCTACAGCAACGAGTGCGAGTCTGTGCCGGCTCTGTCGTTCGACGACCCGACTCAAGACTACGTTGTGGTTGGTGTGACTGGCCTGAATGAAAATGACGGCAAGGTTGCTCTGTACCCGAACCCGACGAAGGGCAATGTAACCATCCAAGCCACGGGCATGAACCACATCACTGTGGTGAGCGTCCTCGGCCAGGTGATCTACGACGCTGAAGTCGATACCGATGAGTTCACGCTGAACATGTCGCAATTCAACGCTGGCATGTACACCGTGCGCATCTCGACGACCGACGGCGTTGCCGTACGTCGCGTGACGGTGATCAGATAAAATTCATGTAGGGTTGTAGAGACGCAATCATTGCGTCTCTACCGACCCCACATTTATCTGAAATACCAACAACAAAAATGGCGATCCCAGTTTTCTGGGGTCGCCTTTTTTGATGGTTTTGTCGCTGTAGAGATGCAATGCTTTGCATCTCTACAGCGACAATTCTTCCTTAAGGTATTTTCCTGTATAACTCTCCTTGCATTGCACTACCTCTTCTGGTGTGCCTTGGCATACGATGCGTCCACCTCGGTCGCCACCCTCAGGACCCATGTCGATGATGTAATCGGCCATCTTGATGACATCCAGATTGTGCTCGATGATAAGGACCGTGTTGCCCTTATCGACAAGCTTGTTCAATACGTTCATCAATACCTTGATGTCCTCGAAATGCAGGCCAGTGGTAGGCTCGTCCAAAACATAAAGTGTTTTGCCCGTGTCGCGTTTGGCGAGTTCGGCGGCCAGTTTCACACGCTGTGCCTCACCTCCCGAAATGGTGGTGGAAGCCTGACCAAGGGTCAGATAACCCAAGCCGACATCCTTCAGGGTCTTGATTTTTTGGATGATGCTCGGAATGTTCTCGAAAAACTCAACCGCCTCGTTGATGGTCATGTTGAGCACGTCGTTGATGGATTTGCCTTTGTAGCGCACCTCAAGGGTCTCGCGGTTGTAGCGTTTGCCTTGACATTCCTCGCAAAGCACCGTCACGTCGGGCAGGAAGTTCATTTCAATGACGCGCACACCAGCGCCTTTGCAGGCTTCGCAACGACCGCCTTTCACGTTAAACGAGAAGCGTCCCGCCTTGTAGTTGCGGATTTTCGACTCGGGCAGCTCGCCGAAGAGCTTGCGGATGTCGTCGAAGACTTTAGTGTATGTCGCTGGGTTGCTGCGGGGTGTGCGCCCGATGGGGGCTTGGTCGATTTGGATGATTTTGTCGATGTTTTCCAATCCTTCGATGCTGTCGTAGGGTAACGGCTCCTTTACCGAACGGTAGAACTTCTGGCTGAGGATAGGGGAGAGGGTCTCATTAATCAAGGTGGACTTGCCCGATCCGCTGACGCCTGTCACGCAGACCATGATGCCTAAAGGCAGTTGCAAGTCAACATTTTTCAGATTATGGCCTTTCGCACCTTTGATGGTCAATATATTGCCTTCCAAAGGTCGGCGTCGCGTCGTCGGCACTTCGATTTGGCGCAGGCCGTTGAGATATTCGCAAGTGATGGAGTGTCCGTTTTTCACTTCGGCGGGTGTGCCGGCAAAGACCACCTCGCCACCATGTCGACCTGCACCAGGACCGATATCGACGAGATAATCCGCGTTGAGCATAGTTTCCTTGTCGTGTTCCACCACGATGACTGAATTGCCGATGTCGCGCAGCTCTTTCAGCGACTCGATGAGCTTTTGGTTGTCGCGTTGGTGCAGGCCAATGCTGGGTTCGTCCAAGATATACAACACGCCCGTCAGCTGTGAGCCTATTTGGGTCGCCAGACGGATGCGTTGCGCCTCGCCGCCCGAAAGCGATGCTGCCGGACGGTTCATGTTCAGATAGTCGATGCCGATGTCCAAGAGGAAATGTACACGTTTGTGGATTTCGCGCAAAATTTCCTTGGCGATGTCGTTTTGCCGCTCGTTGAGATGACTGGGCAGCTCGTCAATCCACTTGCCCAAACTGATGGTGTCCATGTTGGCCACCTCAGCGATGTTTTTCCCGTCGATGCGGAACCATTGCGACTCTTTTTTCAGTCTCGAGCCTCCGCACACAGGACAGGTCACATGGTTCATGAACGACCCTGCCCAGCGCGCGATGGCCGCCGAAGCTTCTTCGTTGTTTTGCTCCTCTATGAAGTTGACGATGCCCTCAAAGTTGACCTTGATGGTTGAGGTGATGCCAAGGGTCTCACGTTTTACGTCGAAGGTTTCGTTGGTGCCATAAAGAATTACGTCCAAGGCCTCGTCAGTGAAATCCTTCATCGGCGTGTCGAGGGTGAAGCCATATTTCAGGCCGATGGCTTCCAACTGTTTGAAAATCCAGCTGCCAGCTTTGTATTCACCCGTGGGGGCGAGGCCACCTTTGCGTAGGCTGAGATTTGGATTGGGAATGAGTTTTTCCTTGTCGACCACTGCGATTTCGCCTAAGCCGTTGCATTTCGGGCAAGCGCCGTAAGGTGAGTTGAACGAGAAAGTATTGGGTTCGGGGTCTTCGTATGAAAGTCCTGTCGTGGGGCACATCAACAGGCGGCTGAAATAGCGTAGCTGTCCGCTATCGTGGTCGAGCACCATGAGTAGCCCCTTACCGTAGCGGAAGGCTGTTTGCACCGATTTCTTGATGCGGGTGAGCGAATCCTCATGCACTTCGATACGGTCGACGACAATCTCGATGTCGTGGGTCTTATAGCGGTCGAGCATCATGCCATATTCAAGTTCTCGCATTTCGCCATCGACGCGCACACGGGTGAAGCCAGCCTGACGGATATGCTCAAACAACTCGCGGTAATGACCTTTTCGGCCACGGATGGCGGGTGCTAGAATGATGATACGCTTGCCCTCGAAACCTTCCATGATCAGGTCGGTGATTTGCTCCTCGGTGTAGCGCACCATTTTCTCGCCCGTGTTGTAGGAATACGCTTCGCCGATGCGGGCATACAAAAGGCGTAGGAAATCGTATATCTCCGTGATGGTGCCCACCGTTGATCGAGGGTTTTTGTTCACCGACTTCTGCTCGATTGAAATCACCGGACTCAAACCTGTGATTTTGTCGACATCGGGCCGTTCCATGTTGCCGATGAATTGACGCGCGTAGGCCGAAAAACTCTCCATGTAGCGGCGTTGTCCTTCGGCATAAATCGTGTCGAAAGCCAACGACGACTTGCCGCTCCCGCTAATGCCAGTGATGACCACCAAAGCATTGCGCGGCATCGAAAGGTCGATGTTCTTCAGGTTGTTTTCCCTCGCGCCGAGAATTTCTAGGGTTTTATCTTCTGAAAATTCGTTCATTCCGCTTTTCTCATTTTCCCATGCGTCTTCGCATAATCTCCTTTTGGAATCTTTATCTCATAGCTGTTGCCAGCCGAAATGGTCAGCGATGTGCTGCGCAGCCAGGGATTGAAATATTTCAGCATCTTGAGGTTGATGCCTTGGTCGTAGGCAAATTGCACGAGATCGGGGATGGACTGAGTGACGGTGACGGTCTTGGTCTCGTATGGCCTATACCAGCCGTTGTCGCTGATTTGGTAGCCGTATTTCTGTGGATTTTCAGTGATGAGTTTGAGTGCCAAGATGCGGAACATGTAGCGTTGCGTCTCTTCGGGCAAAACCATATCGTAGTATGAATCCACACGTTGTTCGCTGATTGACTTGGTGATGCGCCCGTTGCCGCAGTTGAAAGCCGCTGCCGCCGCTGTCCAGCTGCCGAATTTACGGTAGGAGTCTTTCAGATACTTGCAGGCTGCAACGGTCTCTTTTTCAACATTGTAGCGCATGTCTACTTCCTTGTTGATTTCGAGGCCGTACTCTTTCCCCGTGCTTTCGAGAAACTGCCAAAATCCAACAGCCTTAGAGGGCGAAACGGCATTGGTCAGCTCGCTCTCAATCATGGCGAGATACTTGAAGTCCTCAGGAAGGTTGTATTTCTCCATCAACGGCTCCATGACGGGAAACCAACGTGTGGTCCGCTTCAATAGCAGTATTGTAGCGGAATGTCGGTACGAGTTGACGATGATTTCCCTCTCGAGCTGTTCTCTGACATAGAAAAGGTCCAAAGGCACCTCTTCGCCGCAAAAGGTCATCGACTCGGGCAATTCAACATCGTGCGTGACGTGGTCGATGTGGTCGAAAAAGAGGTAGTCCCTGTCGGGAGCTTTGTATTCTTCCATCTGCTCGTCGTTTGACTGGGCCAAAGAAAAGGTGATGGCCGCTGTTGCACCTATTAATATAATGGCAATGCCACAGGCTAGGAGGAGGATTCTTGTTCTCATATTGTGGATTTCAAATTTCAAGATTTCAAGATTTGTTGCATTGTTTCTGACTTGCCGCTTTGCGTCATTGCGAGGAGGAACAAGCCTGCCACGAGCAGAGCGCGGTGGAAGCAATCTAGGGAATGAGTTTGTTATCTGGACTGCTTCGTGCCTCGCAGTGACGCGAAGCGTGTTCAACAGCGTATCAGAACGGACTGATAAACTCCTTGAACATCGGCGAGACCTTGTCCTTTTCCGAAAGAATTGGGTTCTCGATGTTCCAGCTGATGTTCAGGTCGGGGTCGTTCCAGCGGATGCTGCCTTCCGAGGCCTTGTTGTAGACATTGGTGCATTTGTAGGTGAACACCGAATGGTCTTCCAAGCATACAAAGCCATGCGCAAAGCCCTCGGGTATCCAATACATGAATTTGTTGTCCTCGGTCAGCACCACAGATTCCCATTGGCCGTATGTCGGCGAGTCCTTGCGCAGGTCGACGGCCACGTCCATGACGGCACCTTTCACCACACGCACCAGCTTGCCTTGTGCAAAGGGTGGCTTCTGAAAATGCAGTCCGCGCAACACGCCTCGCATCGACTGTGATTCGTTGTCCTGCACAAAGGTTAGATTCAAGCCAGCTTTGGCGAAACGCTCCTTGTTGTAGCTCTCGAAAAAATAGCCGCGCTCGTCGAGGAACACGTCGGGCTTGATGACGAGGAGACCTTTTATTTTGGTTTCGATGATTTTCATAATAATCAGCGGTTCTGTTGTCGCTTTGCGTCATTGCGAGGAGGAACGACGAAGCAATCCAGGGAATGGGTTTGTTATCTGGACTGCTTCGTTCCTCGCAGTGACGCGAAGCGAGTCAATTGCTCAAATTACAAATGTACGCACTCATTGTATGCCGCCGCCGCCGCTTCCATAATGCCTTCCGACATGGTGGGGTGGGGGAACACGGCGTGGATGATGTCTTCGCCTTTGGCACCTAATTCACGGCAGAGCACAGCAGCAGCCACCATCTCGGTCACGTTGTCGCCGACCATGTGGCAACCCAACCAATCGCCCGTCTTGGCATCGAAGACGACCTTGATGAAACCGTCGCGGTTGCCGGCAGCCGTGGCCTTGCCCGAGGCGGTGAATGGGAACTTACCGATTTTCACCTCGTAGCCGGCTGCAATGGCCTTCGCTTCGCTCAAGCCGACGGAGGCGATTTCAGGCGTAGTGTAGGTGCAACCCGGGATGTTGGCATAGTTCAATGGCTTGGGATCGAGGCCGCAGAGTTTTTCCACGCAGATAGTGGCTTCGTGGTCGGCCTTGTGGGCCAAGGCGGGACCATGCACGATGTCGCCGATGGCATAGATGCCCGGCACGTTGGTACGGTACCATTCGTCCACGTTGACCTTGCCGCGTTCGGTGGTGATGCCGAGTTCCTCAAGACCGAGGTTGTCGATGTTGGTCTGAACGCCCACAGCGGACAAAACGATGTCAGCCTCGACGGTCTTCTCGCCTTTCTTGGTGGCGATGGTGCAAATGCATTTCTCGCCTGTAGTGTCCACATGGGTCACCGAGGCTTCGGTCATTACGGTCATCTTCAGTTTCTTGAAGGCACGTTCCACTTGCTTGGAGACTTCCTCGTCTTCGTTAGGTACCACATTGGGCAGGAACTCCACTAAGGTCACCTTCACACCCATCGAGGTGAAGAAGAAAGCGAACTCGGATCCGATAGCGCCTGAGCCAACGACCACCATGCTTTCGGGCAGTTTGTCCAAAACGAGTGCTTGGCGGTAGCCGATGATCTTCTTGCCGTCAATAGGCAGGGCGGGCAGTTCGCGCACGCGGGAACCGGTGGCGAGGATAATATGGTCGGCTTCGTAGAGGGCCTTGTTGCCTTCGGCATCGGTCACCTCCACCTGTTTGTCGGCGGTCAGTTTGCCGTAGCCGGCGATGACATCCACATTGTTCTTCTTGAGAAGGTATTGCACGCCCTTGCTCATGGTGTCGGCCACACCACGGCTGCGGGCCACCACGGCTTCCATGTCGGGCTTCACTTCGCCTTCCACCTTGATGCCGTAGTTCTCAGCATGATTAATATAGGTGTAGACCTGCGCGCTCTTCAGCAGGGCTTTGGTGGGAATGCAGCCCCAGTTGAGGCAGATGCCGCCCACTTCGGCCTTTTCGACCACGGCGGTCTTCTTTCCAAGTTGTGATGCTCTGATGGCAGCCACATAGCCTCCCGGGCCGCTGCCGATAACGATGACGTCGTATTTCATATTCGGGGATTTAAGGATTTAAGATTCAAAGATTTCAAGATTTTAAATTTCAAGATTTAGGGCTTTATTCTCATTTACGCTTCACTTCTTTGAGAGATTCGGCCTACTTGAAGCGAAGCATCTGGTCCTAGCCAATTATTGCGCGAAAATACGAAAAAAATCCTCGACAAAGGTCTTGCGGCCTATAAAAAGATGATGTGTTTTTGCGAAAAACTTAAAACAATATAGGTAGCTTCTAAAAATTGCTCCGCAGGAGCTTTCTTTTAATAACAAAATACAATAATTCAACAAGTTGTACTCCGTAGGAGTTTCCTTTTGCTTGATTTTTAGAAGTTCCCTATAGATTGTGTTTCAAAAAAGATGAGAAAGTACTTAATCCCGGGCGATGACTATGATGCAGAATACAACATGGAAGCCATCAAGCCGTATCTTACTGACGAAGCAAAACAATTGTTGAAAAAGTCTAGTTTATGATTTCTATTAAAACAAATGAAAGCAAAATGAAAACGAGGGGTGCGGCTGCCGTTGTCGCAGCCATAATGGTGTTGGCTTTGTCAAGCTTCCAAAGCCAAACGGAAACCAAAAAACAGCCATTAGTCGTCGAGCGACAGCAATGTGTGCTGCAACACATGGTGGTTACTATCCCTTCTGAGGATTTCGACATTGGCATCACCATGGATATCCCTGTGGACGGCGACCCCGTTCTGGTTGATTCCGTCATGCGACTGCTGAATCAGGCTCTTTACTTTTTCTTTGATGACGATTCGAGATTTTTGGAAGACATGCAATATCGCATTTCGGCAGGTTATGATGCTGGAGGCAGGAACTATTTCGGCTTGAAAAAGGATAAGGTGTGGAACGAATATCTTTACGCTCCCGGCATCATCGACACGACGTGGTACGACATGAAAGTCATAAAGCCGTATCTTTTCGAAGAGGCCAAGGAACTGCTGAAATAAATGATATTGGAGAGGCTCCCAAACCTTTCGGGCGAAATCTAACCAAAACCAGATAGATTTCGCCCAAAATTGTATCATGATTCTTGTTTGGGCGAATTCTCCTTTTCGGAAGACTTCTGCTGTAGGTCTTCTTTGTCTTGGCTTTTCCGATTGCTCATCCACTTGACGACCTTGGCCAATAACGCCCAAAGCAGAAAGAAAGACACTACTCCGATAACCCAAACGATAATTAATTCCGTAACCATGACAACTTCATTTTGCGACTGCAAAGGTAAAAATTTGGAATGACATTAATATAATAAGGTGTAAAAAAGTACCTTTAAGGCTTCAAAAATGTCGTGCGTTTCAAAAATAACGCTATCTTTGCACCATCATCCAAAAAAAAGAATAATTATGAATTACGATTCCAAACCAGTGCATCTCCTTTATAATGACGAGGAGCTGAGAGATAGAATTCTCATGATCATCGAAGGCCGCGACAAGACGATAGGCATCACCTTTGTGAACCTGTGCTATCAGATCATACAGATTGCCTTCCAGGAAAAGATGGTGAAAGTTCCTGAAGATACCATCATCACCAGCGAGGAACTAGCCCCCGAGGAGCAGGTGCGCGTGAGCCGCATCCTGTGGGAACTCATTTGGGACCATAAGATTTTCCTCCTCTTTGGCCGCAGCGATTTGCTCGGTTTGAGCAACGGTGAGGACCGTTTTGTGAAGTATTGAATTAATCACAAAAACTGACGGCATAAGTCGTTTCATACCAGACCTTTTATGTCATTGCTTGCATGGGAATGTGCGAATGGGATCTATAAAAGGTCTGACAGACGGGATTAATGGAGGTCGGTTTCGTGTCAAATAGGCGTCTTTTTCGACAAAGTGTGTCGGGAAAGACGCTTTTTTATGTAAAAAACAAAAGTTTTCAACAGGTTTAATTAGCTGATATACAATAAAATGCATATTGGTATCAACAATTTTGCAAAAAAAATGCATAAAACGATTGCCAATTCAGAAAAATGTCGTACTTTTGCACCCGCTGAATTGAATGAGGGCTTGCCCTTGAAAATGATATAGTTAGGAACCTGATAAGTTAAACGTGATAGGTTTCTACACGATGCGAGACAAATAATAATAGTCAAGCGTACCTTTCGCACCGTGGGTTTATAGACTTCTAAGCCGTGTGGCTTATTGTGTTTCCCAACTACATCTAGCAAAGAGTGAGTTCTCGGCCAGTTTGGCAAGAGTTTGTAAGTAATTCCTTTTCAACGGATTAAATAACTAACAATTAACCTAACAAATTAAAATGCCGACTATTCAACAATTAGTGCGCAAAGGGCGCAAGAAATTGATCGACAAGAGTAAGTCACCAGCATTGGATGCAAGTCCGCAACGCCGTGGTGTGTGCGTGCGTGTCTACACGACGACCCCCAAGAAGCCTAACTCAGCAATGCGTAAGGTCGCCAGGGTTCGTTTGACCAACCAAAAGGAGGTCAACTGCTACATCCCAGGTGAGGGCCACAACCTGCAGGAACACTCTATCGTCATGATCAGGGGCGGCCGCGTCAAGGACCTCCCAGGCGTTAGGTACCACATAATCAGAGGGGCTCTGGATACCTCTGGTGTGGATGGCCGTCGCCAACGCAGGTCGAAATATGGCGCAAAACGACCCAAACAAGCCGCAAAGAAATAACGATTAGTCAAAACAGACAGAAAGACTTAAAGACATGAGAAAAGCTAAACCAAAGAAGAGAATTATCCTTCCCGACCCGAAGTACGGTGATGTGCAAGTCACGAAGTTCGTGAACAATATCATGCTCAAGGGTAAGAAGAATTTGGCTTATCAGATTTTCTACGAAGCAATGGACATCGTTGAAAGTAAGCTCAACGAAAATCCAGTTGAGGTATGGAAAAAGGCTTTGGCCAACGTTACTCCTCAAGTGGAAGTAAGAAGCCGTCGTATAGGTGGTGCCACATTCCAGATTCCTTCAGAAATCCGTCCTGCCCGTAAGCAGAGCATCGGTATGAAGAACCTGATTGGCTACGCCCGCAAACGTCACGAGAAATCGATGGCTCTGAAGCTCGCTTCGGAAATCATGGCAGCTTACAAGGAAGAAGGTTCTGCATTCAAGAAAAAGGAAGAGATTCACAGAATGGCAGATGCAAACAAGGCATTCTCGCATTTCAGATTCTAAACGTTTAAGAGTTAGACAACTATGCAAAACGGACAGGATAATATGATCAACAACCTCAGCCTCGTGCGGAATATCGGTATCATGGCGCACATCGATGCCGGTAAGACCACGACGACCGAGCGTATCCTCTATTATACTGGACGTAACCACAAGATCGGTGAGGTTCACGACGGCGCCGCCACCATGGACTGGATGGTTCAGGAGCAAGAACGTGGCATCACCATCACTTCTGCCGCTACCACGGTGTTCTGGCACCTTAACAATGAGGCCTACAAGATAAATATCATTGACACTCCCGGCCACGTTGATTTCACCGTCGAGGTGGAACGCTCGTTGCGCGTGTTGGATGGCGCCATCGCTATCTTCTGCGCCGTCGGCGGTGTCGAGCCTCAGTCGGAAACCGTGTGGCACCAGGCCAATAAATACAACGTCCCTCGCATCTGCTACGTCAACAAGATGGACCGTGCAGGCGCCGATTTCTTTAAGGTGATGGACCAAATCCGCGAAAGGCTTCACGCCAATCCAGTGCCCGTCCAGCTGCCCATCGGTGCCGAAGACGACTTCATCGGCGTGGTCGACCTGCTGCGCAATAAGGCATACGCTTGGGAAGAACAGGACAACGGCTCCGTGTTCGACGAAATCGAAATCCCCGACGACATGAAGGACATGGTGGAGGAATACCGCACCCAACTCATCGAGGGGGCCGTCGAAGACGACGAAACGCTGTTTGAGAAGTATATGGAAGACCCCGATAGCATCACCGAAGGCGAACTCATCGCCCAAATCCGCAAGGCTACGCTTGACCTGCGCATTTGCCCGGTGCTCTGCGGCTCTTCGTTCAAGAACAAGGGCGTGCAGCCCCTGATTGACGCTGTCGTCAATTACCTGCCCAGCCCGTTGGACATTGACCATGTGAAGGGTGTCAATCCCAAGACCGAACAAGAGGAAATCCGCAAGTGCGACCCCAAGGAGCCATTCTGCGCCTTGGCATTCAAGATCGCCACTGACCCCTTCGTCGGTCGTCTCTGCTTCTTCCGTGTCTATTCGGGGACGTTGAAAGCCGGTGAAATGGTTCTCAATGTGTCGACCGGCAAGCGCGAACGTATCGCCAAGATCGTTCAGATGCATGCCAACAAGCAGAACCCCTTGGACGAGATTTCGGCTGGCGACATTGGTGCCGCTGTCGGATTCAAACTCATCCGCACGGGCGACACGCTGACCGTCGAGAACAAGCCGCTGGTGCTGGAGAACATCAAGTTCCCCGAGCCAGTGGTCAACATCGCCATCGAGCCTAAGGTGACGGCAGATTTGGACAAACTCGATCAGTCCTTGGCCAAGTTGGTCGAGGAGGATCCTACGCTTTTCGTACACACCGACGAGAATTCGGGACAGACCATTTTGTCAGGTATGGGCGAGTTACACCTTGATATTATTTTAGACCGTTTGAAACGTGAGTTTGGCGTTGAAGTCAACTCGGGTCGTCCACAGGTCGCATACAAGGAAGCCTTTACTCAAACAATTCAGCATCGTGAAGTCTATAAAAAACAGACCGGTGGCAAGGGTAAGTTTGCCGATATCGAATTCACAATGGGTCCCGCTGAAGAAGGTGTGCAAGGACTGCAGTTTGTCAACGAAGTGAAGAACGGTGCCATCCCGCACGAATACATCCCTGCTATCGAGAAGGGCTTCAAGGGAGCCTTGATGAATGGCGTGCTGGCGGGTTTCCCGGTCGAGAACCTGAAAGTCACCCTTACCGATGGTTCGTTCCATCCTGTCGACAGCGACGCCCTCTCGTTCGAGACGGTTGCGCGCATCGCCTTCAAGGAGGCTGGCCTCAAGGCCGGTCCCGTGCTGATGGAACCCATCATGAGAGTGGAAGTGCATTGCCCCGACGAGTACCTCGGTGACGTCACGGGCGATTTGAATAAGAAAAGATCTATATTGCGTGAAGTCATTGCAAACATTGGTTTCCAAGTCGTCAAGGCAGACGTGCCGCTGGCGGAGATGTTCGGATACATCACCACGCTGCGTTCGCTGTCGTCGGGCCGCGCCAACTTCAACATGGAGCTGAGCTATTATGCCCCCGTCCCCGAAGCCATTGCCGATGTGGTGATCAAGAAAGCAAAAGGACTATTATTCGTATAAGAAAGAATTCAACAAGTAATACTAACTATTGTGAGCCAAAGAATTAGAATCAAATTGAAGTCGCACGATCACAACTTGGTTGACAAGTCGGCCGAGAAGATCGTCAAAACCATCAAGTCGACTGGAGCTATCGTCAGCGGTCCCATTCCGTTGCCGACACACAAGAAGATCTACACGGTGTTGCGCTCGACCTTCGTCCACAAGAAATCGAGAGAGCAGTTTGAGCTTTCGACCTACAAGCGTTTGCTCGACATCTACAACTCGACCTCGCAGACGATCGACGCACTGATGAAGCTGGAGCTCCCCAGCGGTGTGGAAGTGGAAATCAAATTGTAATTAAACCTATCTAGTACAACAAATTAAAAAGCTAAAGTAGCATGTCAGGATTACTAGGAAAAAAGATTGGGATGACGCACATCTACGACGAGGCTGGTAAGATAGTCCCCGTCACTGTCATCGAGGCAGGTCCCTGCGTGGTCACCCAAGTCAGAACAATGGAGAAAGACGGTTACAGCGCTATCCAGTTGGGCTACGACGAGAAGAAGGTGAAGAACACCCCGAAGGCCGAGCAAGGTCACTTTGCCAAGGCCGGTACGACCCCCAAGAAGCTGGTGCGCGAGTTTACGCGTTTCGAAGAAGGCCACAGAAAACATTTAGGCGAAACGCTTACCGTCGACGTGTTCATGGAAGGCGAGTTTGTTGATGTCAGCGGCATCAGCAAAGGTAAAGGCTTCCAGGGCGTCGTGAAACGCCATCATTTCAATGGCGTTGGTCAAAAGACTCACGGTCAACACAACCGTTTGAGAAAGCCGGGTTCCATCGGCGCTTGCGCTTACCCCTCGAGAGTGTTCAAGGGCTTGCGCATGGGCGGCCAGATGGGCAACCGTAAAGTGAAGGTGACGAACCTTTTGATCATGAAGGTCGTTCCCGAGAAGAATTTATTAGTGGTGAAAGGCGCCGTTCCGGGCCATAATAATGGATACTTAAAGATTGAGAGATGGAGTTAACAGTTTATAACATCAAAGGTGAAGATACCGGCCGCAAGGTTCAGCTGAATGACGACATTTACGGCATCGAACCCAATGAACATGTCATGTATCTCGCAGTGAGACAATACCTGGCCGACCAACGTCAAGGTACTCACAAATCGAAGGAACGCAGCGAAATCGCAGGCAGCACCCGCAAGCTCTTCCGCCAGAAGGGTACGGGTGGCGCACGCCGTGGCGACATCAACTCACCCCTGCTGAGAGGCGGTGCCCGCGTGTTCGGCCCCAAGCCCCGCGACTACCGTTTCAAGTTGAATAAGAAAGTCAAGGTTTTGGCCCGCAAGTCGGCCTTGTCGAGCAAGATTACCGACGGCGCCATCCGCGTGGTCGAAGACTTCACGTTCGACGCCATCAAGACCAAGCAGATGCTGAAAGTGCTCGACACCTTCAAGGTGAACGGCAACCGCAACCTCTTCGTCTTTGCCGAGCCTGACAGAAACATCGTGCTGTCCGCAAGGAACATCCAACGCACCGAGATTGCCCTGGCTCGTAACCTGAATACTTATGATATTCTGAAGGCCAAAAACATTTTCCTCACCGAAAGTGCCCTGCAGCCTATCGTGGATGTCTTGAACAGAGAGATTAACCAATAAAAACGCACGAAAGATGATTATCATAAAGAAACCCGTCATTACTGAAAAGATGACCGCTATCAGCGAAAAGCTGAACAAGTTCGCGTTCATCGTCGACAAGCGCGCCAACAAGATCCAGATTAAGGAAGCCGTTGAGAAGCTTTACGACGTGAAGGTCGTTGCCGTCAACACGATGAACTATGATGGAAAGAGAAAGTCGCGTTACACCAAGGCTGGTGTCATCACCGGCAGAACCGCTGCGTTCAAGAAGGCTATCGTGACTTTGAAAGAAGGTGATACAATTGACTTTTTTAGCAACATCTGATTATGGCTTTAAAGAAATATAAACCAACAACACCCGGTCAGCGCTTCAAAGTGATCAGCGCTTTCGACGAAATCACGACCGACAGACCCGAGAAGTCCCTGCTTCGCCCCAAGAAGAGCACAGGCGGCCGTAATTCCAGCGGTGAAATGACCGTGCGCTACAGAGGCGGCGGCCACAAGAAAATGTATAGAGTCATTGACTTCAAACGCGACAAGGACGGTATCCCGGGCGTTGTGAAGACTATTGAATACGATCCCAACCGTACGGCACGTATCGCACTCGTGTTCTATAAGGACGGCGAGAAGCGCTACATCATCGCCCCCGCCGGCCTTAAGGTCGGTCAGGAGATCCTCAGCGGCAAGGGCATCCAGCCCAACGTGGGTAACACCCTCTTCCTGAGCGAGATTCCGTTCGGTACTATCATCCACAACATCGAGCTTCGTCCTGGCCAAGGCGCCAAGATGGCCCGCAGCGCCGGCAGCTATGCCCAGCTGATGAGCCGCGACGGCAAGTACGCTATCCTGCGTATGCCCTCAGGCGAGACCCGTATGATTCTCCAAGCTTGCAAGGCTACCATCGGTTCCGTTTCCAACGCCGACCACAACCTTGAGAAGAGCGGTAAGGCTGGCCGTAGCCGCTGGCTCGGTCGTCGCCCGCACAACCGTGGCGTCGTCATGAACCCCGTCGACCACCCGATGGGTGGTGGTGAAGGTCGCGCCTCTGGCGGTCACCCGCGTTCACGTAAGGGCTTGCCGGCAAAGGGTTATAAGACCCGCTCGCCGAAGGCTGCTTCGAACAAGTACATCATCGACAGAAGAAAGAAGTAAACTAATCAGGAAAATCGCATAAAACTATGAGTAGATCATTAAAGAAAGGCCCATACATCCACTACAAACTCCAACAGAGGGTGATGGAAAACGTTGAAAGCGGCAAGAAGACCGTTATCAAGACCTGGTCGAGAGCATCGATGATTTCTCCTGATTTCGTCGGCCAAACGATCGCCGTCCACAATGGCAACAAGTTCATCCCGGTCTACGTGACTGAGAACATGGTTGGCCACAAGCTGGGCGAGTTTGCCCCGACCCGTATCTTCAGAGGTCATGCTGGTAATAAAGATAAAGGTAACAAGTAAAACTACGAACCATGGGATCAAGAAAACACAATAGAGCCGAAGCCATGAAGGAGGCTCGCAAGACTGTCGCCATCGCGCGCTTGAACGATGTCCCGACATCACCTTTCAAGATGCGTCTCGTGGCCGACATGATCAGAGGAATGAAGGTCGAGCTTGCCCTGCACTCGCTGCAGTATTCGACCAAGAGCGCCGCGAAGCCAGTCTACAAGCTGCTCCGCTCGGCCATCGCCAATTGGGAAGCGAAGAACGAAGGAAAGCGCGTTGAGGACAGCAACCTCTACGTGAAGGAGATTTGGGTTGACGAAGGCCGTACGCTGAAGCGCATCCAAGCCGCCCCTCACGGCCGTGCATTCCACATCCGCAAACGCTCTAACCATGTCACCATCATCGTTGACAGCAGAATCGCAAACGAAGAATAACTAAGGAGAATAAAAAGATTAAGTAATGGGACAAAAAACTAATCCTATAGGTCTTAGGTTGGGAATCATCAAAGGATGGGATTCCAACTGGTATGGCGGAAAAGACTTTTCAGCCAAGCTCGTTGAGGACGACAAGATCCGCAAGTATCTGAACGCCCGTCTCGGCAAGGCTGGCATCTCAAAGATCGCCATCGAACGTTCCTTGAAGTATGTCACCGTCACTATCTTCACCGCTCGTCCGGGCATGATCATCGGCAAGGGTGGCGAGGAAGTCGAAAAGCTGAAGAAAGAGCTGGTGAAGCTCACTGGCAAGGAAATCCAAATCAACATCAACGAGATCAAGAGACCTGAACTCGATGCCTACATCGTTGCCAGCGGCATCGCCAAGCAGATTGAAGGCCGCGTGTCGTATCGCCGCGCCATCAAGACCGCCGCTCAAGGTACCATGAGAATGGGTGCCGAAGGCATCAAGATCCTCATCTCCGGCCGCGTGGGTGGCGCCGAAATCGCCCGCTCCGAAGCCTACAAGGAAGGCCGCATTCCGCTGCATACGCTGCGCGCCGACATCGACTACTCCTTGGTTGAGGCTCACACCTCCTACGGTCGCCTTGGCATCAAGGTCTGGATCTGCAAAGGTGAAATCTATGGCAAGCCCGAACTGGTTCCCACCAGCGTCGCCGCTCCCGCCAAGAAGCAAGGCAGCCCGCGTCCTGCCGGTCGTGGACCCCGCCGTGGCGAAGGAAAACGTAAATGATAGTGTGTAAACCTTAAAAGTTGACCAAAAATGTTACAGCCTAAAAGACAAAAATACAGAAGGCCACAGAAAGGCAAGATGAAAGGCAATGCGTTCCGCGGCCATGAACTTGCTTTCGGTTCCTTTGGCATCAAGACTCTGGAGGAGGCGCTGATTACCGCCCGCCAGATTGAGGCCGCCCGTCAGGCCGTCACACGTTACATGAAGCGTGAAGGCCAAATCTGGATCCGCATCTTCCCCGACAAACCCATCACCAAGAAGCCTTTGGACGTCCGTATGGGTAAAGGTAAGGGCGACCCGGAATACTTTGTAGCTCGTGTTACCCCCGGCCACATGCTCTTCGAAGCCGAAGGCGTGCCGTTGGCCGTCGCCAAGGAAGCCCTGCGCCTCGCCGCCCAGAAGCTCCCCGTAACCACGAAGTTTGTTGTGAGAAGAGATTACGTTGAATAATTTGGAGGTATAGAACAATGAAGAACAAGGAATCCATCAAAGACATGAGCACCGCCGACCTGCTGGAAAAGCTTGAGCAGACCCGCGAACAACTCGTGAAGCTGAGACTCAACAACGCTGTGTCTCCGCTCGAAAATCCTAACCAGATTCGGAACACCCGCAAGAACATTGCCCGCTACCTGACCGAATTGAGAAGACGCGAACTCGAAGGAATCAAATAACTCAAAACGACGCAGATACTATGGAAATCAAAAGAAATCTTAGAAAAGAAAGAATCGGCGTGGTCGTCAGCAACAAGATGCAGAAATCCATCGTCGTGGAAGTCGAGCGT
>Ga0247610_10003458_pt1 | contig 17342 bp, 7 predicted proteins | sample 174DNAGHGhighgp2_FD_193483 | JGI IMG/M metagenome (GOLD analysis project Ga0247610, IMG submission 193483) | Sheep rumen microbial communities from Palmerston North, Manawatu-Wanganui, New Zealand - 1742 DNA GHGhigh gp2 | ecosystem: Host-associated > Mammals > Digestive system > Stomach > Rumen ... | reverse complement strand
TGGCCAGCGGCCTCTTCTGGGGCGCCGGCAACAGCTGGGGTACTCAGGCTTCTCTGCTGAGCCATCCTGCATTCGTCACGCTGGCTAAGCAGCCCGACGGCACCTACACCATGGAGTCGCAGGTGAACAACGGTGGTTTGTCTCACTACTTCAACGGCTCGTACATGGACAACGACAGTCCCGTTAGCCTGACCATCACGCCGGATAAGATTGACGCAGAAGAAATCGTTGATTTCGATGCATCGATCTACCACAACTGGTCGGAAGTCAGCGGCACTGCTACTGACAATGGTTCAGCCAACGGCGGTGTGAAACTCAACCAGGAAGTTGATCTTGGCGGAGTGCTCTGGGGCAACTTGTCTGGTGCTGTTCCCTACAAGGACTATGCTAACCTCACAGACTATAAGGAGCTGCGCATCGAGGGTACTCCTGGTGCAGTGCTTCGTCTGATGTGTAACCGCGTGGTGGACGAAGGTCCTATCTACGAGCTTAAGCCGACTATCGGCGAGGACGGTAAACTCACCATCAAGATTGATGACCTGAAGCACCTGAATGGCGGAGCTGATTGCGACTTCGTCTGCCTGCAGAGCATCAAGATACCCGCCAACTGGCAGGGAGGCACCAAGGCTGCAACCATCACCTCTATGAAACTGGTGAAGGATGTTGCCTACACCATCTCTAACGGTAGTGTCATGTACGGCTACAACGGCACAAACACCGTTATAGACGCTACTGGTGTCTCCGACGACGACAACGCTAAGTGGATGATCATCAGCGAGAAAAAGATGCTGGAATCGCTTGGCAAGGCTACACAGGCCAAGCCTGTGGACGCTACGTTCCTGATTCTCGATCCGGACTTCGGACGTAACAACCGCTACGCTGGAGGTCTGGCAACTAACAAAGACCATATCAAGGGCGCCGATCTTGATGCTGCTTGGGACTTCCAGGCTAGCAATAAGGACAATTCCGGTGCTAACGAGAACTTCTGTGTCGAGTCATATCATTCACTCTTCGCGCTGAGTCAGACGCTGGCCAACGCTCCTAAGGGTGTCTACTCTCTGACAGCTCAAGGCTTCTATCGTCAGGATGGTAGTGACAACGAGCACCTGCCCGTATTCTACGCAAACGACGTGACCAAGGTATTCCCGCTGAAGACCGGTTCTGAAAACTCGATGACCGACGCTTCGAACTCGTTCATAGCTGGTAAGTACACCATTGATCCTATCTTCGTGGAGGTGACCGAGGAAGGCAAACTGACTATCGGTACCAAGCTGGAAGGTAATACCAACCTGTGGTGTATCTGGGATAACTTCGTGCTGACTTACTACGGCACCAACGCTAACATCGACGAGCTGAAGGGTGGCGCCGAGATGAAGGAGCTGCAGGAGCTGCGCGAGAAGGCTACTGAGCTGAGCAGAGACGAGGCCATTGAGGTGGCTGCCGTGAAGACTGCTCTGAGCAACGCTCTCAACCAGTCGGCTAACGTCTCTGGTTCTGACGCCATCAAAGCTGCCATCGCTTCGCTGAAGGCAGCCATCGAGTCGGCCCAGGCCAGCAAGATTGCCAAGGACGTGCTGCCGAAGATGAAGGAGCTTGTCGACGCCAACAACGTCTACACGCAGGAGGCTTACGACCAGTACTACGGCACTTGGATTGCTAAGTACAATGCTGGTACGCTGACGCAGGCTGAGGCCAGCGCTCTGCAGGATCCCACCACTGTCACCAACTGGCAAGTCCCGATTACGGTCGACAACTTCCTGCTCTCTGCATGGGATACGAACCCCGACTTCAACAATGCTGCTTACTACATCAACAGCTGGAGTAATGAGGGTGACAGAGACGGTACGAACTTCCATGTTCCGTTCTTCGAATACTTCAGACGTGCCACTGACGGTTCGCTGGAAGAGAAGACCCTCACCGCTACGATGAACGGTCTGGAGGCTGGCGACTACACGGTCAATGCATGGGTACGTGTTGCCCTGACCGACAAGACTGGTGACGAGGCTTACGGCATCAATATGCAGGTGAACGACGGCACGGCCGTTGACGTCTGCGACGGTGACATGGTTGACTGCGGCGATTCTGAGCGCTTCTTCCTGAAGGAGGTCAGCGCCAATGGTACTGTCGGTGCCGACGGCGTGCTGACTATCAAGTTCAACGTTGCTGCCGACAACAACATCCACTGGATCTCGTTCAAGAACGTGAAGTACACGAAGGCTGGCGCTGGCGATGAGACCGATCCTAACCTCATTGAGATTGCACAGGATCAGGGTAAGACTCTCGATACCTTCGAGCGTGCAGAGCTCGTTGAAGGCAGTGACTACAACACCTACACTGCCAACAACAACCTCGTAATTGCATTCAAGATGGTGAACATCGACGTCAACAACTGCGACTATGTTGTCGTCAAGTTTGCTGAGCCCGTGGCTGCCGGATGGCATCTCGCATTCTGGTCTAACCAGGATCTCGTTGACGTAGAAGCAGGAGCTACTGAGTACAAGTATGTCTTCGCTGACGATCCCAAGTGCAGTATTCAGGACGGCATTCTGCCGCAGATTTGCATGATGACCTTCTTCGGAGGCTTCCAGGCTCCGCTCGTGGCTAAGGTGACTGGTGTCTACAAGCACCTGATGGGTGTGGCCGACAAGATTGACGGCATCACCGGCAACCTCTTCGACGACGGCGCTATCTACAACCTGCGTGGTCAGAAGGTCGAGGGTAAGCTGAAGCCCGGCCTGTACATCAAGAATGGTAAGAAGATCGTGATTAAGTGAGCTGAAAGCTCAAGGTCGTGATTAAGTGAGAATAAAGCTCATTTACTAAATAGGGCGAGGTGACCGCAAGGTTGCCTCGCTTTTTTTCGCAGAAAAATTTGGAAGTATAAGTAATTATTCCTATCTTTGCGCTATGATTAGCAGGAAGTACAAGTATCCGATTGGTATACAGACCTTTGCCGACATACGCGAAGGCGGATACATCTACATAGACAAGACGGGATATGTCTATCGCCTTGCCCAGAACTATCGGTTTGTCTTCCTCAGTCGTCCGCGCCGTTTCGGCAAGTCACTCTTGGTATCGACCATGAAGAGCTACTTCGAGGGTCGGCGCGAGCTGTTCGATGGTCTGGAAGCCAGCCGCTTGGAGACGGAGTGGCAACAACATCCGGTGATTCATCTCAGTCTGGCATCCGCCAAAGAAGGAACCGTCAGCAATCTGTGCGAGATGGTAGGCAAGCAGTTGGGTGAACACGAACGGAAATACGACATCGAGCGTAGGGACGAGGGATTGGGAGCACGTCTCGACACGCTCATCAAAGGCTGCTATGAGAAGTACCAAAAGAAGGTGGTGGTGCTCATCGACGAGTACGACGCACCGATTCTCACCGTCCTACACCATCCCGAAAGACTCCACGAGATGCGTCTGGCATTGCGCGCCTTCTACGCGCCACTGAAGGACTGCGACCCCTATCTGCGCTTTGTCTTCATCACAGGAATATCGAAATTCTCGCAACTCAGCATTTTTAGCGAGATGAACAACCTGAAACGCATCACGATGATGCCGGAATACTCAGCCGTCTGCGGCATCAGCGAACAGGAACTGCACGAGCAGTGGGACGATGCCGTTGCCGACATGGCCGACGCTATGGGCATCGGCAAGGACGAGGCATACCGTCAACTGAAAGAGCACTACGACGGCTATCACTTTGCCAAGGACAAGACCGACATATACAACCCCTTCAGTCTGTTGAATGCACTCGGCGACAGAGACATACAGAGCCATTGGTTTGAGACGGGTACACCGACGGTACTGGTAGAGATGCTGAAGATGTTCGGCACGGACATCACGCGGCTTGACGGCAGTACAGCCAGCAGCGAGGATTTCGATGCCCCGACAGAGCAGATGAAGAGCGTGCTGCCGCTGTTCTACCAGAGTGGATACCTGACCATTAAAGACTACGATGCAGAACTCGACGAATACACTCTGGGCTATCCCAACAGAGAGGTCTATCAGGGGATGATGCGTACGCTTGCGCCCTATTATGTATGGGACGACACTCTGGCCACCTCCAATAGTATCGTAGACATGTACCGTGCACTACGCGACGGCGACTTGCAGGGAATGCTCGAACGCCTGAAGACATTCCTCGCCTCAATACCCTACGCCGAAGGAGCCAACACCGAAGGACACTTCCAGCAACTGCTCTACGTGGTATTCTCGCTGATGGGGCGTTATCTCCAGACAGAGGTACGCACCGCCACCGGACGCATAGATGTTGTATGGACATCGCGCACGGACATCTATGTCTTTGAGCTGAAAATAGACCAGCCCGCACAGAAGGCCTTGGAGCAGATAGACCAGAAGGGCTATCTGATACCATTCACCTACGACGATCGCCACATACACAAGATTGGACTCTCGTTCTCAACAAAGAGTCGCACCATTGAGGAATACGTCATTGAGTAGATTAACAAGGAAGGAAGAACGCGCTCGGCTTTGCCGCTTTGTTCTGCAAAGAACGAGGAGCGAGGAAGGAGTTATTTCTTTGATTTTTGATAAAAGGGATGTGTTTTTAATACCAAAGAAGCAAAAAAAGCGGGAAAACCTTGCGGTTTCCTCGCTTTTTTGTTATTTTTGCCGCGATTTATTGGCTCCTGCCCCCTCGTCAGAGGGGAATAGGCGCAGATGACGGATCGATAGAAAAGACAAACAAATAACAAAACTAAAAACAAAACGTATGAAACAACGATTACTTTATCTATTGCTGCTCACCGTAGCCTTGGTGACGGGGAGTAGCGGAGCGTGGGCGGCAAAGGGCGACCAAACGACCAATGTCGACATCAATTTTGATGGAGCCACGGTGAACAACAAGACCATAACAGGAACGGTCGGTTCTATGGTATGGGCTAGCGAATGGACACTAAAGCCTTACATCCAGGACAACATCCTGCGTTTCGGAAATACTAATGGACAGGTTGTTAGTTTGCAGAATAATACTATTAACAATAAGGATAGTGTTACCATCACTTTTGATTTGGCTTTTGGCAAACTAGGTGGCAAACATGTAGGTTTTGAGCTAAGAGATAAGGATGGAACTGCTTTTATAACACAGTGGTTTGATGCATACAACGGAGATTTCGACGACTGTAATCCCCTGAATCTAAATTGGTCTTCCATGTACCGTGGGAGCAACGAGCCTATCCAGGAAAGATGCGTCTATTTTACCATCGGTATCAACTATACCACAGGAAAGATTTCTACACATACAAGATGTTTCATGTCTGGAACAGGAAAAGCCGCTACGGAAGCTGACTATAGTGCGGATTTTGATGCAACAAAGATTCTTGGTAGCTTTGTGTTAACAGGAAACATAAACAATGCAGGTAGATATTCCACACTTGATAATCTTAAAATTGTAACAACCGAAGGTGATTATTCTACGGCGACTGCAAACTATACCGTCAAATGGGATTGCAGCGGAACTACTGTAAAGGAACTAAACCGTACTGGTGAGGTAGGATCATCCATCTCCGTTTCTTCGACTGACAAACAGAGTTTCGAGGTTGGAGAAAAACGTTATATCTACGTCAGTGACAATGCTTCGGGCAAAACAATTACGTCAGGCAACGCTACAATCGTCACTATCACTGTTCGTGAAGCCAATAAGTATAATTATAGCGTAACCTCATCATACAACAACTCTGCACTTCCATTTGTAGAGAACAGTTGGGTATGGGAAGATTTGAATACTATCACTGTTAATTATCCCCGTTTTCAGGCAATTGGCACTCAATTGGTTGAAAAGGCACCTGTAAATAATAATCTTACTACATCAATTACTATAACAGAGAACAATTTCGCTACTGACTTAGCATACACAGCAGTTAGTGGTGTTGACAACCTTTATTTGCTTTCTGAAGCAGAGAACCTCGCTGGAACAGGACTAAGCACAAACGCAACATCATTCACAGATCGTGTATCCAACAAGCTCATCGTTTATGGTGCAAGTGGAAATCTTCTGACCATCAGTGATCCAGGTACGTATGTATTCACACTTGGTGCTATTGGTGGTGATAACAGTTCTCATAAAGTTAAATACAACGTAAATGCAGGGAATACTCCTATCATTTCCGATTATGAGGTAACAGGAAACTTCCTTTCCTTAAAACAGAGTGACGAGTTCACCGTTTCAAACTCACCCGTCGTAATATCGTTCACATGTAGCGATCCTGCTTCTTCTCGTGGTATCGACCTTGTCTACGTTCAGCGTACTGGCGATGCCCCCATGGACAAGGGTGTTTGGTTTGCTGACACGCTGGTGTCGGAGACGCAGTCGGCTATTGGCGACAGCATTGCTATCACGATGGATGGCGGCGAGCTGGTGACTGACGGCGGTTCTCAGTACATGAAGTTTGGCAACGGCGGCACGCTGAAGCTGACGTCCACGAAGGATGGCTTCGGCTTCAACAAGATTAAACTGATTGCTTCGAAGCTGGCTGGTGCCAACGCCATCTGGACGGCCAACGACGTTATCGACGAGGTGAAGTACACCTTCACCGGCGAGACGAAGATTAACGCTATCCTCGTTGGCGAGTCTACCCTGCCCGACATCACTGCGGCAACAGACATCGCAGCCATCAAGAACTTCGACGCCGGCAACACATATCTGCTGAACCTCGAAGGCGCTAACATCCTGGCAGCAGGTGCTGACAGCGTGGTCGTCGAGGACGCTACTGGCGGTATCGTCATCAAGGGCATCACCGTCAAGGGTGCAGCCAAGGACAAGAAGCTGGAGGGCACGCTGGCCGTGGCACGTCTGGCCAACGACGCCTACCCCACCCTCGTCACCGGCACACACACCGACTACACGACACTCTCTATTCCCGAGGGCGCAGCCGGTATGTCTGACGCTACACCGACAACGGTGACCACCGACGACGCAAGGAGCTATCCTGACAATGTCTACCGTCTGACATCGCTGAAGGGCGTGACTATTGGCAGTCTGCTTGGCACTGACAAGTTCACCGCCGTCGACAAGAGCGGCACGCCAATCATCATCGACGGTCGCCTGTTCGACGGACTGGCCAACAACGAGGACCTCTTCGACGGCAACGTGCTGGCCACGCTGACCGGCGTGACATTCCCCACCGAGGACGGCAATGTGATTGCGCCGCGCTCTGACGAGGACATCGTCGGCGGTATGCTGTGGAAGGCTGAGGATATGGTTAACGGCGACGAGCCTGAGTTCGACCTGACGACTGAGGATGTTATTGCCAAGCTGGCCGACCTGAAGGCTGGCGACGTCATCAAGTTGGAAGTGACCGCTGCCGGCTCGTTCGGTGTGGAGACGGCTGCCGGCGTAGAGATATTCTCGCGCACGGTGAGCGACCCCGGACTGGTGGACATCCCCATCACGGCAGACATCCTGAAGGACGTGAAGAAGCACGGTCTGAAGATTAAGCCGCGCACACTGAGCGGTCTTTCCGAGAATCCTAGCGGCGGCAACAAGCAGCCCATCAAGGCCATCCTCGCTTATCTGGAGCCCACCGTTACGGCTCAGGCCGACAACGTCATCTGGTTCAGCGATGCCAACGATGCCATCGCACGTCTGCTGCTTGGTGCAGCCCACTTCCAGGACGTTCGCGAGGGCGACGTCATCACCGCTACGGGTGGTAACCAGAGCATCCTCATTCATAAGGCTGGTGTAGAAACAGCGATGACCTCTGGTGAGGCTCTGACCGCTGACCTCGCTCAGAAACTGACTGACGGCATTCTCAACTTCTCACAAAACGCAACTGGTCTGACCGAGGTGACCTTCACCCTGGGCAACGACCCGCGCGACGACAAAGCTGAGATTGAGGAGAACGCTGACGACACCTACCCGAGCTACAAGCAGGGCGACAAGCTGCAGGTGAACGGTATGATCATGACCTTCGGCGGCGACGATCCCGAGGGCAAGAAGTATGAGTTTGCCGAGGCCTATCCCGAGGTCGACAAGTTTGGCTCTGCTACCGAGGGTATCGACCAGGTGCCCACCGACGCCGAGGGCAAGGCCTTCGACAAGGATCTGAACAACGTGCCCACGAAGGGTACCTACTATAAGTTCGAGCCCACGAAGGACGGTAAGCTCATCGTGGCCGCTGGTATGAAGAAGGGCAATACCTTCTACTTCGTCGAGGAAGGCGGAGAGTCTATTAGCGAAAAACAGGACGCTGACGTCAAAGCGGCATCTACGCCGTTCATCGTCAAGGCAGGAAAGACCTACTATACCTTCGCTAGCGACGCAAACATGACATTCTACGGCTACACGTTCACGCCGACCGACAAGAACGCGAAGAACCTGGCCAAGGACATCGCTACGTTCAAGCAGCTGCCCGCAGCCGCCGCTAACGAGGGCGACACGCTGGTGCTGAAGGACGCTGTGGTGACCTACATCAAGAGCGACCACGTGTTTGTTGAGGACGCTACCGGCGCCATCGACTTCTACCAGACTGGTATCCAGTTCTACGTGGGCCAGAAGCTCAACGGCCGCATCGTCGGCAAGAACGGCGAGTTGCAGTACCTGCCCGCCCTGTTCCGCACGGACGACACGAAATACGGCATCTTCAAGGTGACCGAGAAGATTACACCGGAGCCCGCCGCCATCACTATCAGCGAGGCTAAGAAGAAGGAGAACCTGGCCCGCTTCGTGAAGCTGGAGGACGTGAACCTGGCAAAGGATAGCCGCGGCTTCAAGATTCTGACCGACGGCGAGAACAGCATCCACATTCTGGACCACTTCGGCGTGTTCTACAATCTGCCCAACAAGATTAAGTACATTGAGGGAATCATTGGCATCGACGCCGACAGCGTGTTCACCATTTGGCCTACCTCTAAGAATGTAGAGGCTGCTGATATTCCAGCCACCTTCGCTTCCGGTAAGTACTATATTGGCAACTATGGCGCAGCCATGGAGGACGCCGCTGCCTACTGGGGTGCTGGCAACAGCTGGGGCACACAGGCCTCGCTGGTGAAGCACGCCGAGTACGTGACGCTCCACAAGCTGGCCGACGGACAGTACCAGATGGAGACACAGGTATCGCTCGGCGGAACACAATACTTCTTCAACGGCGACTTCATGGACAACGGCAGCCCGATAACGCTGACCATCACCCGCTCAAAGGAGCCTATCGGCTATGCCGACGATGACGAGACAGAGCCTATCTACGGCTGGTACATCGCCAACGGCGAGAGCTTCTTCGGATGGGACGGCCAGACGACCGTTCTGGGCAAGGGCATCGACAAGAGCAGCGAGAACGCCCTGTGGCTGATTGGCAGCGAGGACGAGCTGAAGGCATCGCTGAGCGACGCCAGCGAGGACGATCCCGCCGACGCCACCTTCCTGATACTCGACCCGAACTTCGGCCGCAACAACCGCAACCAGGGTGCTTGGAAGGTCAGCGAGGACTGCACGAACAAGAACCTGAGCGGCGGTAACAACATCAACAACTGCGCCGAGTCTTTCCACTCTACGTTCACCATCAGCCAGGAGATTAGCGACCTGCCCGCCGGTCAGTACATCGTCGACCTGCAGGGATTCTACCGTCAGGACGACGGCGAAACCGAGGATGCACCCGTATTCTTCGCTAACAGCGAGACACAGGAGTTCGGTCCTATGGGTGAGCTGCCCGACCACGACAAGAGTAACTGGCCGTCGATGGGCGACGCCAGCGTTGAGTTCACCAACGGCAACTACCAGCTGGAGCCTATCACCGTCGTCGTTGGCGAGGGCGAGACCCTGACCATCGGTGTCAAGGGCACAGCCACTCACCAGTGGGTTATCTGGGATAACTTCGAGCTGACATACTGCGGACCGGCAAGCGGTGGAACCCAGGAACTGCTGCGCCTCGACTTCGAGACTGGCGAGAGCAGCGACTACTTCGCACTGAACAACAACAGCAAGCTGGTGGAACCGACTGCAGAGGGCAGCACCGGACGTGCAGCAACCGTTGTTGCAGACAAGGATCGCGGCGACTATGTGAAGACCGACGTGGACTTTACCGACATCGAGAGCTATGTGATTGACATGGATCTGCTGCCGAGAAAGACTCCAAAGACCACACAATTCGCCATCCTGAGCCTTGATTCATGGAATACGTGGACGCATAACTACGGACTGTTCTGGAAGACGACTGCCGGACAGGAGCACAACGCATTCCTATTTAACTGGGATCAAGGTAAGAACGAGAACACTGCCAAGATCAACGTCGACCACGATGGCACTAATGCTGTTTACTCTGGTGTAGAGTGGGAATTCACAAACGACACCTGGTACCACCTGAATCTCCAGGTGAACGCTACCGACGGAACCGTGAAGTACACCATCACACCGAAGGCCGACGACACAGAAGTTCTGGTGACAGGCACCTACCAGCTGCCTGCTGGCGAGAGTCCCTACATCAAGGGTATCTATCAGCGTAACGGCCGCTATAACTATGATCCGGGTGCAATCGCTATCGACAATGTGGTTATCTCTACCAACGGCATGTCTGGCGACGAGCCTGTCGTGCCCGATCCTGACCAGCCCGTAGAGCCCGAGGAGCCCACTACTGACATCGCAGCAACGCTCGTCCACACTGCCAGCTCATCTTGTGGTGCCGATGCAGAAGCTTACACCAGCACCGTCGACGCAGAGACCGAGCATGTGAACAACGATAAGTTCAACGCCATCTGGCAGGGTGCTGCCTACATGGAGTTTACTATCAGCGTTCCTGAAGATGGAGAACTGAAGAAAGCTACGCTTAAGTTCAACTTGATTGGTGAGAGCCGCAAAGCTCGCGACGCAGGCTTGTACTACGTCAACGCAGGCGAGGTCCTCGACTACACAGCCATGGCTGCTGGCGACGCCAAGGTGAACCTGGCCGGTACGAATATCAAGACCGTCACATTCCCACAGAACACCAGCGCTGAGATTGAGGTCGACGTAACTGCTGCCGTTAAGGCCATGATTGACGCCGGTCAGAGCTATATCATCTTCAAGGTGACTGGTAACCAGGGCGGTGGCGACATCTCCGGTAAGGCTTCCGATCTGGCTCCTACTCTTACCCTCACCGCAACAGGTACTGTTGTCACCGGTATCAGCGAGCTCAGCAACGCCCACTATGAGGACGGCGCCATCTACAACCTGCGCGGTGTGAAGGTGGAAGGCACGCTCAAGCCCGGCCTGTACATCAAGAACGGACGCAAGGTCGTTGTAAAGTGAAGATTGAGAAGTGAAAAGTGAGCGCGACGCGCTCGGCACTTGCGAAAGATACGAAGCGGAGTGACCAACTGGTCGCTCCGCTTTTTGGGCCTGTAGAGTGGCGCTTTAGCTCCGTAGAGTGCCACTCTACGTTTCTAAAGCGCCACTCTACGATCGTAAAGGGCCACTCTACAATCGTAAAGCGCCACTCTACAACTCTAAAGGGCCGCTCTACCAGAAAATCATCTCGCGCGCGCGTATATATACATGATAGCTGAATAAAAATTCATCTTACCTATCCTACCTATCCGCAGGTGCCATTTTCTGGCGGATAGGTAGGATAGGTAGCTTATTTTCCGCTTAAACTATACTATACGCATAATGCGCGCGCGTATAATACGCGCGTATATAGCGAAACCGAAAAACATCCCGCTTATCCCGCTTATCTCACAGTATAAAAGACCGCGAGATAAGCGGGATAAGCGGGTTATTTTTCCTTTAGACAGTTATATATACGCGCGGGCGCGCGCGTATAATACGCGAGTGATGGGCCTGACTTCTATGCAGAAAAAAGAGAACCAAGGGCGCACCCTTGATTCTCTTAACAATTGTATCTGTTGCTATGGACTACTCGTAGAACCAGGCCTTGGGAACGCTGACGTACTCCTTCATCCACTTCTGTGTGGGATCGAAGGCAATGATCATCGGTGCCGTGCCCTTCTTGGGGAACGTGACGGTGAACACCTATCGGCTTGATACCCTCAGGAATGTCAACGTAGACGGCACGGCCGTTCGTGGTTCCTGCGGGCGACGGGAAGGCCATGTTTTTACTTTTTATTATGTACCACAATTGCTTCTTTACGCTTCTTACACTTTCACAACGCAAAGATACAAAAAATTTGTAAAGCGCCCTTCTAAGCGTTCCCGTAATTAACAACTCTTAACAATGCAACAACCTGCAAAGAGGGCAAATTCGTTCGCATTTTTATGCAAAAAGATTTGGCGGTATGCAAAGAATTGTGTAATTTTGCAGCCGCTTAGCGAATAAATATACAAATAATGAAAACAAAGAAGAATAGACTTGAGACGCTGCGCATGATTATATCGAGCCAGCAGATGGGTAGTCAGGAAGAGCTGCTGCAGGCCCTTCAGAAAGAAGGGTTCCAGCTGACACAAGCCACACTGAGCCGCGACCTGAAGCAGCTAAAGGTGGCCAAGGCATCGACACTGAACGGCACGTACGTGTATGTGCTGCCTAACGATACGATGTACAAACGCGTGACCACGGCGGGCAACATCCGCGAGATGATGCAGTCGTCGGGCTTCGTGAGCCTGAACTTCTCAGGCAACATGGGCGTTATCAAGACACGTCCCGGCTACGCCAGTTCGATAGCCTGGAACATCGACAACAGCGACATGCCGCAGCTACTGGGCACTATCGCCGGCGACGACACCATCTTCGTGGTCATCAAGGAAGGGGTGAGCCACGAGGAGGTGCAATCAATATTAGAGGACCTGATGAAATAGAGACGAAGAATGGAAGACATTGAAATACTTGTGGCCGGTCCCGAGCACGAGGTGTATGTGGACACCATCCTCGACACCATAGCCGAGGCCGCCAAGGTGCGCGGTACGGGCATCGCCAAGCGTACGCACGAGTACCTGACGAAGAAGATGCAGGAGGCCAAGGCCGTCATCGCCCTGTCGAAGGACGGACGCTTTGCGGGATTCAGCTATATCGAGACATGGGAGAACCAGCAGTACGTGACGACAAGTGGTCTGATAGTACACCCCGACTTCCGCGGTATGCACATCGCCAAGCGAATCAAGGACATGACCTTCACGCTGGCGCGCACGCGCTGGCCGCACGCCAAGATTTTTTCGCTGACAAGCGGTGCCGCGGTCATGAAGATGAATACGGAGCTGGGCTACCAGCCGGTGACGTTTGCCGATCTGACGGACGACGAAGCCTTCTGGAAGGGCTGCGAGGGGTGCGTCAACGTGGACGTGCTGCACCGCACGGGTCGCAAATACTGCATCTGCACGGCCATGCTCTACGACCCGACGGAGCACCTGCCCGCCAAGCTGCCCGACGAGGTGATTGAGCGAATACAGAGGATTGATGAGGCTGCGACAGTGCCGCAGCACAGCAAATAATAAAAAAAGAAAATAAAAAAGAAAAGACAGATATGAAGAAAGTTGTTGTAGCATTTTCAGGAGGCCTGGATACCTCCTACACCGTGATGAAGCTCAGCCAAGACGGCTGGGAAGTCTATGCAGCCTGCGCCAACACTGGCGGATTCTCGGCTGAACAGTTGAAGACCAACGAAGAGAACGCCTACAAGCTGGGCGCCAAGGCATACGTGACCCTGGACGTGACGCAGGAGTACTACGAGAAGTCGCTGAAGTACATGGTCTTCGGCAACGTGTTGCGTAACAACTGCTACCCCATCTCGGTCAGCAGCGAGCGCATCTTCCAGGCCATCGCCATCGCACGCTACGCCCGTGAGATAGGTGCCGATGCCATCGCCCACGGTTCGACGGGTGCCGGTAACGACCAGATACGTTTCGATATGACGTTCCTCGTGATGGCTCCCGGCGTGGAGATCATCACGCTGACGCGCGACAAGAAACTGACGCGTAAGGAAGAGGTAGACTACTTGAACGAGCACGGCTTCTTTGCCGACTTCACAAAGTTGAAGTACTCATACAATGTGGGCATCTGGGGTACCAGTATTTGCGGCGGCGAGCTGCTCGACCCGACGCAGGGACTGCCTGAGGAGGCCTACCTGAAGCATGTCACAGCCAAGGAGCAGGAGGCTCTGCTGAAAATAACCTTCGACAAGGGCGAGATTGTGGCTGTCAACGGCGAGAAGTTTGACGATAAGATAAAGGCTATCCAGAAGATTGAGGAGATTGGAGCCTCGTACGCCATCGGCCGCGACGCCAACGTGGGCGACACCATCATCGGCATCAAGGGACGTGTAGGCTTTGAGGCTGCTGCGCCGAAGCTGATTATCGAGGCCCACCGCCTGCTGGAGAAGTCAACGCTGTCGAAGTGGCAGCAGTACTGGAAGGACCAAGTGGCCAACTGGTACGGTATGTTCCTGCACGAGAGCCAGTACCTGGAGCCCGTCATGCCCGACATCGAGGCGATGCTGACCTCAAGCCAGCGCAACGTCACCGGCACGGCCATCCTGAAGCTGCGCCCCTATGGTTTCGAGACCGTGGGTATCGATAGCGTCAACGACCTGACCAAGAGCAAGCTTGGCGAGTATGGCGAAACCCAGACGGGCTGGACCGCCGACGAGGCCAAGGGCTTCATCAAGGTCAGCAGCACACCACTGAGAGTGTACTACGGCATACACAAAGACGAGAAAAGGTAACCCCCTCCCAACCCTCCCCGTGGGGAGGGCTCTGCTTACGCTCTACTATGGCAAAAAATGTAGGATTTTACAACACAGCATCACCTGACAGATATTTACTTCTGAAGGTGTTTGCCCATAAGAACAAGCAATTTGCTACTGAGGCAGAGTCGTTGATGTGGGAACATCTTCGTGCAAGACAATTAGCAGTAAAATTCAACAGACAACATATCATTGGAGATTATATTGTAGATTTTGTCTGTATAGAAAAGAAACTTGTTATAGAAGTGGACGGAGGATATCATTCAGAATACGAACAAACAGAAAAAGACGAATTCAGAACAGAGCGGCTTAACATAATGGGATTCTCTGTAATGCGATTCTCTAATGAAGAAGTAATAGGAGATATATGGAGAGTTATTAACATCATAAAAAATAGATTGAATGAAAAATCAGAATAGCACCAAGATAGTTTCCCTCCCCTCGGGGAGGGTCAGGGTGGGGGTCTTAGGTGCAGCAGGCTACACTGGTGGCGAGCTTATCCGTCTGCTGCTGAACCATCCCGAGGCAAAGATTGTGTTTGCCAACTCGGAGAGCAATGCCGGAAACCTCGTGTCGGACGTACATGAGGGACTGACAGGCGAGACCGACCTGAAGTTTACCGACCAGATGCCCTTTGAGGATGTGGACGTGGTGTTCTTCTGCTTCGGCCACGGCAAGAGCGAGGCATTCCTGAAGGAGCACACCATCCCCGAGAACGTGAAGATTATCGACTTGGCGCAGGACTTCCGCATCAAGGGCAATCACGACTATGTCTACGGTCTGCCGGAGATTAACAAGGAAGAAATCATGAAGGCACAGCACATAGCCAACCCCGGCTGCTTTGCCACGGCCATCCAACTGGCACTCCTGCCAGCGGCCCACCTGAACCTGCTGAAGGAGGACGTCAGTGTGAACGCCATCACGGGAAGTACGGGTGCCGGTCAGAAGCCCGGCGCAACGACGCACTTCTCGTGGCGCAACAACAACCTGAGCATCTACAAGCCCTTCACCCACCAGCACCTGGCCGAGATACGTCAGTCGCTGAGACAGGTGCAGGGCCATCTGGACGCCAGCATCGACTTCATTCCCTACCGTGGCGACTTTGCCCGTGGCATCTTCTGTACGGCGGTCATCAAGACGAAGGCTCCGGCCGACGAGGTGATAGAAGCCTACAAGGACTTCTACGCCGATGCCGCCTTCACCCACTATACCGATAAGGCCATCGACCTGAAGCAGGTGGTGAACACGAACAAGTGTCTCGTTCACATCGATGCTTTCGACGGCAAGCTGCTCGTCACCTCGGCCATCGACAACCTGCTGAAGGGTGCTGTGGGCCAGGCTGTGCAGAACATGAATCTGATGTTTGGCATCGATGAGAAGGCAGGACTGAGGCTGAAAGCCTCTGCGTTCTGACGTCCTGACGTAATAACGATATAACGTAATAACGACATTTCGACATGAAACTATTCGACGTATATCCCCTGTTCGACGTGAACATCGTGAAGGGACAGGGCTGCAGGGTATGGGACGACAAGGGCCAGGAGTATCTGGACCTGTATGGCGGGCACGCCGTCATCTCGATTGGTCACTCCCACCCCCACTACATAGAGAAGGTGACCGAACAGCTCGGGAAGATTGGGTTCTACTCGAACTCCGTCATCAACAAGCTGCAGGTGGAACTGGCCGAGCGGCTGGGTAAGATTAGCGGCTACGACGACTACCAGCTCTTCCTCATCAACAGCGGCGCCGAGGCCAATGAGAACGCGCTGAAGCTGGCATCGTTTACTAATGGTCGCACCCGCGTGCTGTCGGCACAGAAAGCGTTCCACGGACGTACGAGTCTGGCCGTGGAGGTGACCAACAACCCGAAGATCATTGCGCCCATCAACGACAACAGCCACGTGACCTACCTGCCACTGAACGACCTGCCCGCCTGGGAGGCCGAGCTGCAGAAGGGCGATGTCTGCGCCGTCATTCTGGAGTGCATCCAGGGCGTCGGCGGCATCCAGATGGTCACCGAGGCGTTTGCACAGGGGCTGGCAGCAGCCTGTAAGAAGAACGGCGCGGTACTCATCTGCGACGAGATACAATGCGGCTACGGCCGTAGCGGACGGTTCTTCGCCCATCAGTGGCTGGGCATCCGTCCCGACATTATCACCGTAGCCAAAGGCATCGCCAACGGCTTCCCGATGGGCGGCGTACTGATAAGCCCCGACTTCAAGCCGGTCTACGGCCAGCTGGGCACCACCTTCGGCGGCAACCACTTGGCCTGCGCTGCTGCGTTGGCCGTGCTCGACGTCTTTGAGGACGAAGGGCTGGTGGAGAACGCCCGTGTGGTAGGCGACTACCTGATGGAAGAGTTGAAGAATCTAAAAACTGAAGAATTGGAGTCGGAGGGCAAGAGCCATATCCAGGACGTGCGTGGTCGCGGTCTGATGATTGGCATCGACCTGGACTGTCCGCACGCCGAGGTGCGCAAGCCGCTCATCTACGAGCAGCACTGCTTCACCGGCTGTGCCGGCCAGAACGTGCTGCGCCTGTTGCCGCCACTCTGTCTGACAAAGGCCAACGCCGATGAGTTCATTGAGAAACTAAAAGTCGTTATGACGACATATCGTTTAAACGATTAAACGAAAAAAAGCGAAACTATGAAGATAACCATGATAGGAGCCGGCGCCATGGGTGGCGCCACGGTCGAAGGACTGCTGAAGTGCGGA
>Ga0247610_10003456_pt1 | contig 17347 bp, 15 predicted proteins | sample 174DNAGHGhighgp2_FD_193483 | JGI IMG/M metagenome (GOLD analysis project Ga0247610, IMG submission 193483) | Sheep rumen microbial communities from Palmerston North, Manawatu-Wanganui, New Zealand - 1742 DNA GHGhigh gp2 | ecosystem: Host-associated > Mammals > Digestive system > Stomach > Rumen... | reverse complement strand
TCTGGTTAATCAGGTTCACCACCACCTTCACCATCACGTCCTTCTCCTCCGTCTTGCTCTCTGCTATCATCAGCGTCAAAGCCACGAGGGTGTTATCTGCCAGGCGTTTTGAACCATCCTCACGATAGAGGATACCGTTGTTATTCAGGAACCAAAGGAACAACGTAGCAGCAATGCGCTTATTGCCGTCACTAAACGAGTGGTTCTTCGTCACCAGATACAGCAGCATGGCAGCCTTCTCCTCCACACTGGGATAGAGTTCATCGCCACCAAACGTCTGATAGATCTGACCTATGCTGCTCTTGAACGAGTCATCTTTCTCATTACCAAACAGAGCAGAGCCGCCAAACTTATCACGCAGACGCCCAATCTCCTCCATTGCATTATCATAGGTAGCATGGAACTTCTCTTTCTTGGTAGTCTTCTCAATCTTCAGACGCTCGTAGTCATAATTGTCCAGCGTATCGAGGGCATACGAGTAATCTGTCACCACCTCAAAGAGAGCGTTAGTCTCATCAGTGGAAAGAACAGGCTGGCTCTGAATGGTACGACCAAGCATACCCACTAACTGACGCAGTTCACCAATCTGCTCACTATGTATACGCTGATTGACGGCATAACCACTAACGAGATAATCCTTTATGATCTGTCTCGCCCATATACGGAAAGCTGTACCACGCTTACTATGAACGCGATAACCAACGGATATTACTACATCCAAACTATAAATCATCGTAGGGCGATACTTGTATTGAGTATTATGCAAAAAATGCATATTACTTTCTTTCTCAAGTTCACCTTCTTTAAACGCATTATTAATGTGACGTGCAACTACAGACTGATCCTTCTCAAACAACTCAGCCATCTGAGCCTGCGTCAGCCACACGGTCTCATTCTCCAGCCTGACATCTATCTGCGTCTTTCCATCTGGAGTCTGATAGATTACTATCTTCTGATCTTCCTTCATACTTTTCTATTTCTAAGTGCAAAGATACTACTTTTTATTGAAATATTAAGCAAAAGACCAAAATAGTTAATCCACCAACGCGTTTTTTACTTGATTATTTCAATATTGATTTCCGTTCTGAACTTCCTCACATAGATGAAATCCGTTATGGCAAACAGCATGTGCTGAAAGAGGTTATGAAACTGGCTGATAAGATGAAGATCCTTAGTCAACACAGGATCAAGCCCTTCATTCCAATTTGGAGGCGGACAATCCATACCAATGAAAGAATCAAAGGTATAGCCCTCATCTCTTGGAAACGTGAGAGTCAACACAGAAATACCATCAGCGTACATAGGATTAAGGTCTTCATCACAGAGTGCATACCACAAATCCTGCCTATCATCAGCCTGTATAGGATGCGAAGCCGGATAATCAGCATCGAAATAACACTTAGCAGTGAGTTCCATCTCTTCGCCATCCTCATCTATGCTATCTATCATCTTATTCCAGATACGATGGGCACGATCGTACATTTCACGAAGAGCCTCCCGCAATGCATCATTGAATGCGATAATATCAGGTAAAATTTCAGCCTGATGAGCAAGTAGCTCTTTATTGATGATGTTTTTACGCAGGTTTAAAAGTGCATCGCCATTCAATGCGTAATTACGTGTATTATTATATTCACAGATGATTTCCTTTTCAATCATCTTAATGCTATAGTTACAAAGAGCATTGATTTCAAAGTCTTTTTTGTTCATACGTTAATCCCATAAATTTCTGAAATGCTTGCGGAACAGATCCAATCCTTCCTCAATAGTCTGTTCTTCTTCATCGCTGAATGTTGTAATCTGCTTCAGCAATTCGAACGCATCAATCATCTTCTGAATGGCCTTATTCCATTCTGTGATTCCCTTAAACGCAGGACAATAGCCATGCTTGTCAAGAGCCTTGAATGCTTTTAAACGAGCAGCAATCACCCCAGCCAAATAGTTGTCAGTGTTCCAAACCTCTTCTATGGGGTAGTCATTCTTATAACTCCATTTCTCAGCAGAGTCATCTTTCTTTTTCCTTTTCATACAGTATCAATAATGTAAATCCGACAATTCACGATAATACTTGCAGAACAATTCCACGCCTTGATCAACAGTCCGTATATCTTCCTCATAAGACGGGGAATAATCTTTCACCAATTCGAATGCATCGATCATCTTCTGAATGGTTTTATTCCAATCCTCCAGGCTCTCGAAATCTTCTGGCCATCCATGCTTATCGAGTGACTTGAATGTTTTCAATCGAGGAGCAATCTCTCGTGCCAGATAGTGATAAGTACCCCAGACTTCACTTATTGGATAACCATTGATATAGTCAATAGAGTCATCAATCTTCTTTTTCATAATGCTTGCCTATTAAAGGATGTCCTGAATTAAAAGTCGCATAGTCGATGCGGACTTGTCTGCCCAAAGAAGGATCTGTGGCCAAGAGAACGTCACTCGATTTGCAATCTCCAATAAGGAGTTTGCACAGGTTTTGTTCATCCTCAGTCAGTTCTTGGTGCCATTCACCAGTGGTCAGAACCACTACAATTCTATCTAATCTGGTATTGATATCTTCCATCTCCAGCAACTCACAGAGATACTTGGCCCCATTTGAATTCTCATCCGCATACGAAGTGATTGTTTCAGGACTGATCAGGTCTGACTGAAACAGACCACACAATTGCTCAATACTCATGTTGTTTCTCTCGTCATTCAATGCCGGAATTGCCTGAACGATAAACCTGCTGATGGCTGCCATACGCTCGTAGTAGAAACCCCTGAACTCTCTGCGAAACATCCTCTTCTTTTTAATCTTGTTCATCGAATCGCTGATACACCAGAAATCTTCTTTTGTTCGTTTGATTAATTCCATCTTCTTTGATCGAGCCAACTCTCTCATAGAAGGAACGTGGCCACCATTCCTACGAATGATGGAGAAATATCGCTTCGCTTTTACCTTATTATATATAGAGTCGTCCCACCTGTCTTTAATGTCCAAATCATCTTCGTCAAACCTTAAATATTCCTGTGCCTGTTTATCCACAAATCCATAAAAAGAGGTATGCCAAATGCAACAAGCTGCTATTTCTGCATTAGTAGCCTTCACATCAGGTGCGAGAATGATTTCCTTTGTCAGCGAGTGCTCCCAATAATCACCCTCCATTGGGTATGCATTGAGACGAAATCCACCGCCCTCCATTTCTCTCGTAGTGATATTACACACATCACTATTCGCATCGTCATCGTACTTAGGTGTCATCTGACGCAGCATGTCGAAATGAATCTTATACCATTTCAAATTACCCTCCGCATCTGGATGCATCTGCAAAAGACAAGGTACTACCTCGTCAAAAGTAACACTGTTTAATAATTCTTTGAATGTCATAATCCTGTTCTTTTATCTTTATTGTTCACAGTGCAAAGATAAAAAAGAGGTGTGCCGTATTAGGGCACACCTCTCAAAATAATGATATACTTTTTAATATATATTTCTTGACTTCTTTAATAGTTCGCTATAAGTTTCGATTCCATCTTCTATCATATTACTATTAGCTAATGCACAAAAAAATGTCGATTTCTAAATTCCTAATTTCTGCATTTCACTTCTAAGATATAATGCAATAGCACCTAAGTCATTATTTGATATGGAACTACTTGGATGAGGTATTCCATATATGGGAATACCATTCCACGATGCTTTCAAAACAGATTTAGTGCAGGAAAGTGTTTCTTTCCACCCGCCAGATTCCTTTGATTTTGCAAAATCAAGAACACTTTCATCTGTTTCTTTGGCTGTATCAATATCCCTTTCATTGTCGAAATGAAATCGATTATTCAGCAAGAAAAAGCAATCTTCTACAGAGAAGCATACAATACATTTAGGTTTGAACACCTTTTGAATAACTTCTTCCGTATAATCTAGGCATTTCTCTATTGCCTCTCCACTCCCTTTTATTCTTTTAAATCGAGCGATATTATTTGTACCAAAATAGACGGCATTAAAGAAAATAAAATTGCCATCTTCTACAGGTTTTGTATAGCCTGCCCAATCAAAAAATCCCGACAATCTCCAAACTCGCCATTTCTTTCTTTCGTTCGTATAGAAAGATGGATTACCTTCATAGAATCGAGTTTTAGTGACTTCTTCTTTATAAAAACCCCATTCTTCATGTGGATTATAGCCAAGAAATACAACATCAGGTTGCTTCTCAAGTATCGGCTTGGATTGGAAAGAGGCGCAATGTGTTCCCTTTTCTCCTAATTTGGGCCCTACCTCTAATAAGAAAGAACAGACTCTCGATACCCAATCATCATATTTATGCTTAATAATCAAGGATACTTCAATGGTATCTTCAGTACTGTCCATTCTGCGGCTTTGCCATATAATTTCAGTTTCATTAACGTAATTAGTAAAGAGATCCTGCAACCGTAAAAGCTCATCATTGTAAGATAAGACATTAGGGGAATAGCAAAAAGAAACAACTAATTTTTGCGCTTTCGACATAATATAGCCATACTGTGTTTGTATAGTGTTTATTATGTCGTTTACTCTTTGCTCTTGGTCTTTTTTATGACTTGACAAACGTATCTCCCAAACACTATAACAATCATAGAGGTCTTTGAGGTCATAGTAGTCAATAGAAACAACGCCCATCTGCTGCAAGATTCCACACACGACGGTATCTATGTTTTTCCACTGATAGGGCCAGGGGCCTTGGCAAGCATTGTATTCCGCTATGGCAGCATTTCGTTTTTCATCAAACCAAACTTCTACCCTCTCCCAGTCTTCATTAGAAAGTTTACCAGACTCATGGAGTTCAACAAGTGCAGCATAGTTATCATAGACGCTTGGTTTCTTACATTCTTCGAGATATGCAATAGCCTTGTCTTTGAATTCTGCATAAGCGATTTCGCGTCTGGTGCTATCGCCAATATAACCTCCCACATTAATGACAAAGATCTCATCTGCCAAGTCAATCTTTGCCAGATGCTGGCGATCAAGCATATCTTTCACGCCCTCTGTCCAAACAACATCATCGCCAGAATGACCAAATAGGCCAACAGATATAACGATGTTGCCTTCGAGGGTCAGGCGCTTCTGCGCTTCTAAGAATTCATCCTTGAAACGTGTGCTACCACAGAGGGTTATAACCTTAAATCCGTTTATCATTGTTGTCTATATATTGATTGTTTTGAGTTATAGTTATATTTCAACTGACAAAGATACATCTTTATTTTGAAACCTAAACCAAATTAACAATCTTTTTAGGTTTCAAGAAGGTCATTTCCCAGAAAAGACCAGCAGCCAGCTCCACTTCGCTGATTTCAACATCGTCTCTAATTTTCACTTCCATACCCAAAACCTCATTCTTATCTTTATGTTCTGCTGCAGAATACAATAGACCTTTCTCGTCATTGACAGAACAGTTCCAGTCAATTAAAGAATTCGTCATTTCCCATCTAGAAGCCAACTCGATGTAAAGATTGGTGGGCTTTGGCTCACACTCATTAGCCCAATGGTTGTAAATACCACGGAAAACCTCAATACTTGCATCAGAAAGATGATGCTTACTGTTCACCTCAAATAGATGATCAAGATGCGGAAGTACGCTCTCAAAATCATACTTTTTAAATAATTCTAATACTGTCATATTACTATTCTTTATGATTTATGATGCAAAGATACAAGAAAGGTATGCCGATTTGGGGCATAGGATAAAGTTAATCCCACCAATTTCTCATCCGATGCTCTAAATAAAGGAAAAATACATGCCAGGCTTTTTCCTGGCGGAGAGAATAGAGTTCATAATAATGATTAAAGCGTTTTCTGTTGCGCTGGTTGACAATCTTCTCCAAATTGTCATAATCATCAGTGTATGACCTTCCTTGGATAATGTTTATCAAACGCATAGCCACTTCTATCTGCTTGGCCACCTTCTTTGCACCAGCAATATGAGTATGCTTACTATTGAAGAAGGCCACCATGCGCTCGAACTTGTAATACATCATGTCAAGCAAATAACCATAGTCATAATCTGTCATCTGAGCAATCTCTTCATCTGTGTACTTAGACTTCCACTCGGGTTGCTCCACCACACGCCGTTTCTGGCCTTTCACCTTAACGGCCTTCTGCTTTTCTTTTTCTCTGTATTTCATAATTCAATCTTTATTTCTTAAAATGGCGTTGGCATCTCGTCTGGAGGGGGTAGTATAAATGGATTATATCCATTCTTATCAGTACCTCCAGAAGGATTGTTTCCACCATTGATTTTTGAACCAATAATTTCACCTCCATATGATGTTGGACTGTTCCCAATAATTTTATCCTCAGGATTAGCAAATCTTGTGAATTCACCCATAAAGTCCATCATCACAATACCTGTTGCACCTTTACGATGCTTGGAGATGATGACCTCTGCCTTGCCTCTATAGTCTATAAATCCATCTGAACTCTGAAGGAGTCCATAATACTCAGGACGATGCAAGAATATCACCATATCCGCATCCTGCTCAATAGCTCCAGACTCTCGAAGGTCAGAGAGTTGAGGGCGCTTACCTTCAGCACCTACACGCGATTCAACACCGCGATTCAACTGACTCAATGCCAACACTGGGATATTCAGCTCTTTGGCCAAACCTTTCAGTGAGCGTGAAATCAGAGAGACCTCCTCCTGACGATTGTTGTATTTCATTCCACTCGCAGTCATCAACTGCAAATAGTCTATCATGATCATCTCTATATGATGTTCCTTTTGAAGTCGACGAGCCTTCGTTCTCAGTTCCATCACAGAGAGTCCTTCTGTATCGTCCACATACAAGGGCGCATCTGTTAGTGCCTGGAGATTCTTGTCTAGTCTTTTCCAGTCTTCTTGATTCAGCTGTCCACTTAGAAGTTTCTTACCATCAATCTCGCATGTATTTGACATTAAACGGTTGGCTAACTGCACATCTGACATTTCCAACGAAAAGAAAGCTATAGGTCTCTTTTGATCCACTGCGATGTTTTTCGCCAGCGAGAGTGCAAAGGCCGTCTTTCCCATCGCAGGACGCCCAGCGATAATCACGAGATCTGACTTCTGCCACCCGCACGTTATGTCATCCAGTTTATTGAATCCGGAAGGAATACCAGTAAGAGTACCTTTATTGGCATAGGCCAACTCAACAGTCTTCACAGCCTTTTCTATGACAGGAGCCAATACAGTATAGTCTTTCTTCATGTTCTTTAGCGTCAGTTCAAGGAGTATGCTTTCAGCCTCCTGTATCACTTCCCTGATGTCAAATGACTCATCAAAAGATTTCTTTCCTATCGTATTTACATACTGGATCATCTGGCGAGACAGATATTTCTCTGCCACCACATTGGCATGATAGCTGATATTGGCAGAGGTGGCAACACATGAACTCAGGTCTGCAACATAAACTGGCCCCCCTACCTCATCGAGTTTTCCCATCTTCCCTAACTTGTCTGTCACAGTCAGCATATCAACAGGACTATCTTCCCTGTAGAGCTGCTGTATGGCTTCGTATACCAACTGGTTTCTGGGTTCATAGAAACTCTCAGGTCTCAACAGATCACCCACCTCCAAAAAGGCATTCTTGTCTATCATCAGCGCCCCCAAAACAGCCTTCTCCATCTCTGGCGCCTGTGGCAACAGGTGGCCAGATATGAGATCCAACGACTTTTGATCTCGTCTGCTATTATACTTTTGTCCTGACATATCCAAATTATTTAAATGATGTCGCAAAGATACAAGAAAGGTGCGCCGTATTGGGGCACACCTTCAAAAAAGTTGTTCGGAGAAGTCGAGTATTACAGTATTTCCCTCGCTATCCAGGCGCAGGCTTCAGCATCTGCGAAGGCGTGATGATGGTTTTCGAGTCTATATCCACAGCGTTCTGACACTGTGTGAAGCTGATGATCTGGCAACTCAGGGAAAGCTCTGCGAGAAGCCACACATGTGCAATAGAATTCATAATCCGGATAATCCATCTGGTAGCAACGGAATACGGCTTTCAGGCAACTCTCATCAAAGGCTTTGTTATGGGCAACTAATGGCAGACCTTCGATAAGGGGCTCAATTTGTTTCCAGACTTTGGGGAAGACTGGAGCCTCTTCTGTGTCCTCACGAGTCAGACCATGCACCTGACTACACCAATAATTATAATAATTGGGGTCTGGCTGAATCAGAGAATAGAAGGTATCCACAATCTCACCATCCCTCACAATTACCACACCAACAGAGCAGACACTGGTACGCTCATTATTGGCAGTCTCGAAATCGATAGCAGCAAAGTTCTTCATTTGTCGTCCTTGTATTTGTTCCACATGTGTTTTGAAATCTCTGCCACCTCATCACGGAACCATTTGGGCTCCAGCACTTCGATGTCACTGCCTTGCGCCAGGATCTCCTGACGGAAATCGAAAGTAGGACGAAGCCTGACGGTGAAGATGCTGTATTTATCCGTCCGCTCAATCTCCCTTTGTGTCTGATGGAGCGTCAGACTGCGGAGGTAATTGGCCTGTCCTGTAGACACCTTGAACTTGACAGTTTCGATTTTGACTCTCTGGTCTGCGATGATCCCAAAACAATCCTCAAAGAATTCCTCAGCATTGAAGTTCTTGGGGTATTTGAAAGACTTATCAGTTAATCCCAACCACTGAACACGATCCAAAGCATAAATCATGATCTTGTTATAATAAGGACTATTGGCCACCAAGTACCAGCGTTGCTTGAAAGCCTTCAGGCATAAAGGCTCCACCTCGAAGGTACTGGCCTCATCGCGCCAATAACTCTGATAGGTCATGCTGAGTACAAGATCCTTCTTCAGGGCTTCGAGAATATCAGGGAGATACTGCTCACCATCAGGGATTTCTTCGAACATCACTTTATCCTTGATGCTCACACTATCCATCATCAGATTACTGACAGTCAGCGTGTTGAAGAGCCAGCTGCGCATAGAGCCACTTCTCAACTCATCAGCATTCTGGATATAATAACGATACTGCCCACCCTGTTCGTTCTCGATGATGAGACCAAACATCTCCTCGATAGCGATACGCCATTTATGGAAGGTTCTGATAGAAAGAGGTTTGCCCTCACTCATGTCATTATCCATCCAACGACGATTGATCTCTTCAAACGAAATCTTCTTGGCCTTATGAATGGTTTCAGCCAACCAGACATACTTATTTACTGTATTCTTTGCCATAATTATAACGTTTTGACGCTGCAAAGATACAAAAAAGGTGTGAATAATTAAGGCATAGGTTTGGAAATATTGAAAGAAATGCGATTTTGAAAGATAACGGAGGGCGACTGTTACATGGGAACCTCCGAAACCACCTTTTCCAACTCCAATAGAGAGTGACTCATCAATTCGGGATTATCTTCATACCGAGGGCAGTCTTTTGCCTGGGATTGCATAGGTTTCCTAGACTGCAATCCAAGACTCTTGTATAGGATGCATATATGATTGTCACCAGTATAATTAAGTTTGTAGTATTTACAAAGTATACAATTCTTAAATTGCAGTCCCTTTTTTCTTAAATACACCAATCCTGTCTGGTAAGCATCAAGTTTGTTGTTTGCAACAAGGTCTCCCCAGATATCAATGCCACCCCTCATATTTAGTTCCCTGATGGAATTAGGTTCCACTCTCTGATTCCGTTGGCCGCACAAAACCTCATAATCATCGGCCCTATATACAGTAGCAGCTCCACTCCTAAAGAGTACAAACCTGTCAATGGGAACATCATTCTTCTTGATGGATGGTAATTTTGGAGAGAAGTTGTAGGTTTTACAATTTTTTCCCTCTATAAAACCCCGGCTGATAATATCATCGATATCTGCCTCGCTTTTTATCTTCAAAGTCTCTACAATCCTATATTTTGACGTAACTTTTGGTTCTTCTGACTTATGGGTCTTATAGATCTCGATAAAAACAGGTTCTCTTTCCGGCTTTTTTGAGCATGTAAGCAGTAGGTCTGGGCGAAAATCTTCGACTGTCACTTCCTCCTGACATGTGTCATAGATCAAATTTCCCCTGTACTTTTTTAGGTCGCTTGAAATAGCAACATCTTTTGACATACAATACCCATCCAAACAACACGGACAGTTCAAAGCATCCTGACATGGAACGTCACGCATAAATACAAGTGGAAAGATTTCTGCAGACATGAATTTCTCAAGGATCCTACGCTTTGCCAGTTTATGGAGGTACGACTCACCATCACAAGCAGTCTTAGTTTTATGGGCAAAATGCTTTTCCCTTTCAGGGCCCAACTTTGTAATCATTTCGTGACCACATTCCAGACAATGATAAGTATGACTGTATCTGTTTTCTTTAGTCACACTATTGATGTGAACAAGTTCGTTGTTCTCATTCAAGCAATAACTATATTTTATCGTCCCATTACCTTTTTCCATAGATAAGCAGAAACTCACGATGGGGCAAAGATAGGAAAAATCTGCCAAAGTTCCAAATTTTGAACCTATTATTTTAGAAACGAGCAATATATATACCAAGAACCGCCTTTATGTTATGCTGATCATTTTGCTGAGTCAGCAAAATGATTCCTTTTATTTATGAAGTGGTAGGTGCAAATATTGTAACTACCAGGTACAACATGTGCAAAAAATGCACGAGTTCGAATACTCACAAATGTCAGACACTCTGTGATTCTTGAGTCACAACAAATGGTCGGCAACAAGAAAAACGCTTACCAAAACTACCTAAAAATACAAAATATCGCTTATTCTATTAACCTTTCTAGCTAAAAATTTGGTTATTACAATAAGTTTATGTATGTACTATTCTGATGCGATAAATCTAGTATACGGATGGCAGCGACGCAGGCACGCAGCGACACAGCGACTTTTGTGTTTTTGATATTGTAGGGGATGTGTTAGGAGATATTAGATTATATATATTATTAATTATATTATAATATAATTAATAATATATAATTATGTAAGAGATTTTCGATACATCGCTGATTGCAAATGTAGCTGTGTCGCTGCGTGCCTGCGTCACAGCGTTGGAAGAAGTATAGTGGTAAGCATGCAGGCTATGAGTGAGCATACTGTAATCTCATGGATTAAAATATTCGTCGAGTCAGATTGCAGTAATCTCGGCGGCGGCGCGAATATTTGGGCGGAAATGCGCAGAAATACACGAAAGAGAGAATCATACGACGACGGATTACCAAAGGAAAAAACGGCAAATTTGTGTAAAATGTTTTCAATAAAATAGAGGGTTTTTCGGAGGGTTTTTGAGAGTTTAAAGTTCGCAAACAACTGAATTTCAGACATTTAAAAATTTGAGTACGAAACAAATTTGAAACAAATCGAAAAAAAGCTTGTTTTGCATTGATATTATAAGTATCTTTGCATCAGAAATCAGGGGATACCATAAAGAACACAGGCGCCTGTTCAGACCTCCCCTGACCCCTCCTAACTTAGGAGGGGAACGAGAGCGGGAGTCGGCCACCCGGTGTAGTTGGTCGAGTAAGTCTGATACCATGAAAAACACAAGATTATGGCGAAGATTATTTATGAAGTGTACCAGAACCAGAACGAGCACAATGCTGCTTACGGCAAGTGGTACGGCCGTGTAAAGTATCTGGAGAGTATGAACACCCGTAAGCTGTCGAACCACATCGCAGAGCACGGAAGTATTTATACGCCCGACATCGTGTACGGCGTGATGGAGAAGTTCCGCAGCTGTCTGTTGGAGATGCTGCTCAACTCGAAGAAGGTGAAGATCGAGGGCCTCGGCACGTTCTACACCACGCTGGAGTGCAAGAAGGGTGGCGCAGTGAGCAAGGAGAAGTTCAACATCCTGAAGGACATTCAGGGTCTGCACATCCGATTCCTGCCTGAGCAGGAGCAGGAGCAGAACATCTCGAGCCGTCAGTTCCTCAAGCAGGCCGAGTTCATCAACGTGGACAGCCTCACCAAGAAGGAGGAAGAGGGCGAGAGCGGCACCGGCGAGAACGGCGGTTCTCAGAATGGCAACGGCTCTTCGACGGGCTCAGAGACCGCAGAAGGGTATGCGCTGAGTATTAGCACCATCGGTAGTGGAAGCGCAAGTGTGACGAAGGGTGGTAACGCTGTGACCTCGGGTGCAAACCTCAATGAGGACGACGAGGTGGAGATCAGCATCACACCGGCTGAGGGTGAGACGCCTACGGCGACTATCAATGGTTCGGAGATTGAGCTGACTGAGAGTGAGGGTGTGTATAGCGGTAGCTTCGCAATGCCCGGACAGGCAAGCTCGCTGGTGATCAATACGGGCGGAAGTTCCGGTGGTAATGGTGGCGCAGACCTTGACAAAGATTAGAGGCCATAAAAGCTCTGAACACCTGGGGATCAGGCCCCCATCGTTTGACAAAGTAAAACGCTGATGGGTCTGTCCCCGAGGCGTTCGAGCTCCAACGCCACTACGCTACGCTAATGAATAGTGAATAGTGAATAGTGAATAGTCATGAAGAAGAGGATCATTGAGGTGGCGGTGAAGGTAATAGTAGCCGCGCTTACGGCCTTCCTGACGGCCATCACGACCACGAGCTGCATGGGCTACGGCCCGATTGCGCTCTAAGAGCAAGTTAAGAGTGAATAAGAATCCCCGCTCAGTTGAGTGGGGATTCTTATATTTTATTCCAGCAGCATTTGAATCTCTGGGAAGAGGGTCCAGTCTTCGTTGTTGTGGGGGCAGAGAATATGGATGCTTAAAGATAGCGCTGCAGTTCGGGCAGCCGCTGTTTGGCAGCCACGACACCGGCCTGAATCATGCGGGCCGCATTCTTGTTGCCGAAACTCGAGGCATCAGCATCAGGAAGATCGGGGTGAATGTAAATATCCGCCTTCTGGCGATTCGCAAGGTACTTCTCAATATCGGGCCGGTTGGTGATCCATTCGAGAATGCCTCCGAAACCAATCATGTCGGCCAATGAGGAAAACATACTCAGGTCAGCCTGCTTGCGGGGTTTCTGTTCTTCCTGTTGAAGGTCGATGGCGATGACAATGTCAGCCCCCATCTTGCGACAGACATCGACTGGGAGATTATTAAGCATACCGCCATCGACAAGCAGTCTGTCGTCGAGTTTGACAGGCTTGAAGATGCCAGGGATGGACATCGAGGCGCGCATGGCCTTGCTGACAGGACCTTTGGACAAGACGATTTCTTGTGCAGTCCTGATGTCGGCAGTCACACAGCGGAACGGGATGGGCAGACTCCTGAAATTCCTACAACCCTTGACAGACAACATCGAGTCGAGCATATGTTCAACACTTTCGCCCTTCATGACACCGAAAATACTGCTATTACGGTCTATCACGGGGAAACCGAAGATGTAGGTCACGCCATTGACCGTCTGGTAGGGTTCATTGATGAGCGAGGCGTTACGATCGGTGAGCAATGAAAGCCATTCCTGTGTCTGAAACATGGTCTCAAGTTCACGAGCTGTATAACCGGCTGCATACAGGCCTCCAACGATTGAGCCGATGGAAGTGCCTGCGATGTAGTCGACCTTAATGCCGGCCTCTTCGAGTACTTTCAGTACGCCAACTTCTGCAGCGCCCTTGGCGCCACCGCCTCCAAAGACCAGTCCGATCTTAGGCCGCTCTGACACATCGGGCTTATTCCAATAGTTTTCCAAGCGGGCGGCCTCGGCCTTGGTGATGGGAATGACGCAGCCATGCTTGGGCGAGGTGAAGTTATTCAGTTTCATCTGCCCTTCGTTGAAGCGACCTAACGGCGTGAAGGTCTTGAAGTCGGTGGTCTCGACGAAACCGAAATTGTGGGGCTTCAGGCTGTAGATGTCGTACATGACGACCCACTTGTCCTCACCGATGCGCTTCCAGACGTTCGGGGCCTCACACCCACCCCGCTCGGTATCGATCTGCTCGGCATGGTAGTCGTCGAAATGGTTGATACGGTCGCTGATCATATACTTGATGCCTGCGGGATTCTCCTGTGCCACGTAGGTCATGAAATAGCGGCCATCGGGCATCGGACAGATATCGGCATCGAGCACCTGGACCTTCTCGTCGGGATAGTCGAAGAGCAGCTGCGGCTCTGTCTCGAGGGTGGTGAAGGCCTCATCGGCATAGCTGTAGTAGACCCTCAGCCTACCGCCTGGCTTCGGAAGGATGGTGAAATAGACCATAGGTTTGCCGACAGCAGGATCCCAGATGGTCTGCGGTGCCCACGCACAGCCCAGGTCGCCGAAGCGCTCAGGGAAGAGCAGATCGATGCGGGCCTCGTGGTGCGTCCAGTGGATGAGGTCGTCGGAAGCCATCAGCACCAGTCCGCGGTTATTGCCCCAGCCATATTTCTCATCGCGCTCCCAGCGCGTGGTGCGCAGACCCTTTTCCTGGGCATAGATATGGAGGTCGGTCATGGCGATATAGAACTTGCCATTGGGGGCGCGGTAGATATGGGGATCGCGGATGCCGCGCTGCTCGGCGATGCTGTCGCCTGATATGATGGGCTGGCCATGATTCACGGGGGTGAAGTTGTAGCCGTCGTAGCTGATGGCCATGAACAGTGAATGGGTGGCATCGCTGAAGTAGGTGAAGAGATAGGCACCCATGTCCTTCTCAGCGGGCTTCTGTTGCGCAGCTGCCGTCAGGGAAAGCGACAACATGACCAGGGCAAAGAGTAGTTTCTTCATGAATGATTTGTCTTTTAAGTAGATGATACAATATTACATACCATAGGCTTTCTCGCCAATGGTTTCCTGCGAGCCGATGGTCATCTGGCGCAGGTCGTAGTAGGAGCCGTTGTAGATGTTGAAGTCGACATTGCCTTTGATGCCCGGCAGACGGCCCACATCGGTATGCTGCCAGAACTTCCACGGGCCCTTGTACTCCAGGGAGTCGACATAGTAATGGGCAATCCAATAGGGATACTGGTCGAAAATGGAATCGTTGAGGTAACGCGTCTTAAATTTAAAATATGTATAGATAATGGGCTTGGTCTGATAGTGTTTCTCGACAATATCGAGCCACTGAAGTACCGACGACTTGAACTGCTCGTCGGTCTGGTTCTTGGGTTTGTGCTCCACATCGAGCACAGGCGGGAGGTCGCCGTTCTCGAGCTTCACGACCTGCAGGTAGTTGTAGGCCTGCTCCTCGGCTGGCGTATGGACACTATAGAAATGGTAGGCCCCACGGGTAAAGCCGTACTCGCGTGCCTGGAAGAAATTCTCGCGGAAGTTCTCGTCGGTCTGTGTGGCACCCTCTGTGGCCTTGATCATCACAAAGCGGATGGGACACTTGTCGATCATGCCATTGTCCTTGAGTTCCTCCCAGTCGATATGCCCCTGATGATGGGAGATGTCGATGCCGTGGATCTCGTAGCCCTCGGGATAGCTGACATCGCCATAGAGGGCGCGCCAACGGAAACCGAAGGGAGAGACGAAGAAATAATAGAAAAACCAGACGTAGCCCAGCACGATAGCGACACCGCCTACCCACCATCCCCAGGAGGGGACTTTCTGCAGCAGGCGGATAAAAAAGTTAGGGCGCTGACGTTTACCCACACCATGATAGGTATGAGTAACGCCAACGCCCTTTCGGCGAACTACTCGCTTTTTCTGCATTTATTTAGCCTGTTCTAAGGCAAGCGTTCTGGTAGGCTGGTCGCAGACCTCTGTGGGTCCCCAGTACTGGATAGGACCGGGATAGACGTAAGCCGTCTTGCGAGCCCACTCGTCGCGATGAGCGGCAAACTCCTTGAAGGGCGCACCGTCGAGCTCAACGAGGGCCTTGCGGATCACGGGCTTCATCTCACCAGCACGCTTCTCCATGTTCATCATCATCGTGATGGGCACACCACCGGCAATCCACTGCTCAGCAGGAGCGATGGTATTCTTCACGATAGCCATATAACCGGTCTTGCCGTTGGCAATCAGCTGGGCAGCTGAGGTACCGAGGGCATAGCAGTAGTCGGCATCGAAGTTAGAAGGCGCAGCACAACGGCCCTCGTAACCGAAGAAGTGGTGCTGAGTACCGAACTTACCAACATACTTACCCTGCTTCTTCATCTTCTCAAGCTTCTGGGCTACCATCGTAGAGAGCAGTTTCTCAGTCTCGATGAGTGATACCTGTACGTTGCCGTGAGGATCGCGGTCGAGGGCCAGCTGACGGGCTACACCGACGGGCAGGCTGTTGAACACAGCGAGGTTCTCCTCAGTGAGATGACTCTTGGCGAAATCAACCTGCTCGTCGCGGCTGATCTCCTTAGCCTCGGGCAGTGCCAGCACGTCGTTGAGCTGGGCGATGAGCTTCTTGATGGCGGGGATGAACTCGATGACACCCTCAGGAATGATGACGGTACCGAAATTGTTACCATCGGCAGCACGTACAGCCACAGCGTTGGCGATATAGTCTACGATATCATCGAGGCTCATACCCTTCTGCTCGACTTCCTCAGAAACAAGGCAGATGTTGGGCTGTGTCTGCAGGGCGCACTCCAGGGCGATGTGAGAAGCCGAACGGCCCATCACCTTGATGAAGTGCCAGTACTTGCGGGCTGAGTTACAGTCGCGCTCGATGTTACCGATGAGCTCGGAATAGGTCTTACAAGCGGTGTCGAAACCGAAAGAGGTCTCGATCTGAGAGTTCTTCAGGTCACCGTCGATGGTCTTGGGGCAACCGATCACCTGTACGCCATAGTTCTTGGCAGCATAGTACTCGGCCAGCACGCAGGCATTGGTGTTGGAGTCGTCACCACCGATGATCACGATGGCCTTGATGTCGAGCTCGCGGATGATCTCCAGACCCTTCTCGAACTGGTCGACCTTCTCGAGCTTCGTACGACCGGAACCGATCATGTCGAAACCACCGGTATTACGATACTCGTCGATGATCTCCTTGGTGAGCTCCATGTAGTTATGGTCAACCAGACCACCAGGGCCGAGGATGAAGCCATAGAGACGGTTCTCAGGATTCAGTTTCTTGATCTGGTCGAAAAGACCGGTAATCACGTTGTGACCGCCAGGAGCTTGACCACCACTGAGGATGATACCAACGTTCATCTTGGTATGGTTGGCCTCGGTAGCGGGCTCAAACTCTACGATAGGCATACCGTAGGTGTTGGGGAACAACTTCTTGATTTCTTCCTGGTCGCCAACACTCTGAGTGGGCTGACCTTCCTTGATTTTTACTGCACCCTGAAGAGCCTTAGGCAGCTTGGGCTGATAAGCGGCTCTTGCCATCTGCAATACACTCTTTTCCATAATCTGTTAATGCTTAAATTTGAATGAATAATTTTCAATTTGCGTGCAAAATTAATCATTTTCTACTAAAAAAAGGAAAGAAAAAGGGGTAATTTCAGCTTTTTAATATTTTTT
>Ga0247610_10003455_pt1 | contig 17359 bp, 17 predicted proteins | sample 174DNAGHGhighgp2_FD_193483 | JGI IMG/M metagenome (GOLD analysis project Ga0247610, IMG submission 193483) | Sheep rumen microbial communities from Palmerston North, Manawatu-Wanganui, New Zealand - 1742 DNA GHGhigh gp2 | ecosystem: Host-associated > Mammals > Digestive system > Stomach > Rumen... | reverse complement strand
TACGGCGAGATGTATAACCTTCGTGTGGCAAAAGGCTATTGCTACTACAAGTACAAGGTGATTTATGAGTACAAGGGTAAGAAATACACTGCCCAGCGTACAGACTGGATCCAGTGTAAATGAGCTCTATTTTCTTCATCGACTGGAGGTGCCTCCCTGGCCAGGGGGCATCTCCTTTTTCGCAGGAAGGAGGGATGAAGCATGCAGGAAGATCTTGAAAACCGCACCGTAACGCTGATGGTATCAAGCAGCAAATTTACCGGACGGACTATGAAATCAGCCATCCTGCATTTCCTGAGTTATTCAAAGCACAAGGTACAGGAGCATAAGAATGTAGTACCGCATGGAAAACAAAGTGTGAAGCAGCTGACTGGCCAGCATGAAGGCGTTATGAATCTTCCTGTTGGCGATGATGTCGATATGCGAGCTTTTGACCGGGTTGCGAGGAAGTACAGCATTGATTATGCCGTGCGTAAGCTTCCTGAAAAGGAAGGCGAAAGCAAGTATCTGATCTTCTTCAAAGCCCGCGACAAGGATACGCTGATGGCTGCATTCAGCGAGTGTGCAGGAAACTGGAAGCGGAACGGCAAGGAAGAAAAGCAGTCGGTTCTCGGATTGCTGAACATGTTCAAGCATAAGGCTGAACTGGACAAGGATCGTGCCGTGCATAAGGAGATCAGCCGATGACTACGAGAGTGAAAAAGCTGATTATCCTGAACATTCCATATGCTCTCTTCGGCCTGTTTGCTACAAAGGTTGGCGAAGCATGGCGGCTTTCGGAAGGAGTGAACGCATCCGAAAAGTTATTGCATGTAGTAGAGGGATTTACTGCTGCCTTCCAGTCGCCGCTCCCGAGCTTTGTTCCGTTTGATCTCCTGATCGGCTTTCTCTTTGGTGCCCTGCTGAAGCTGATGGTCACCGTGAAGGGCAAGAACGCCAAAAAGTTCAGAAAGAATCACGAGTATGGCTCAGCCCGCTGGGGCACCAGAGAGGACATTGCCCCTTTTATGGACTCAAACCCAAGAGAGAACATCATCCTGACACAAACCGAAGGCCTGACAATGAAAAGCCGGGTTCCAAATCCCAAGTATGCCAGAAACAAAAATGTTCTGATCATCGGCGGATCCGGTTCAGGTAAAACCCGCTTCTGGCTGAAGCCCAATCTCATGCAGCTGCATTCTTCCTATGTGGTAACCGACCCGAAAGGAAGCATCCTTATTGAGTGCGGGAAACTGCTGCAGAAGGCTCACTACAGAATCAAAGTGTTCAACACAATCAATTTCAAAAAAAGTATGCATTATAACCCTTTCGCCTATGTCCGGACAGAAAAGGACATACTGAAGCTGGTCACTACGCTGATTGCGAACACAAAAGGCGAAGGGAAAGCCGGCGATGATTTCTGGGTAAAGGCTGAAACCCTGCTCTATTGTGCGCTCATCGGTTATATCTGCTATGAAGCGCCTGAGCATGAAAAGAATTTCGCAACCATGATTGACATGATCAATTCCATGGATACCAGAGAAGATGACGAGGATTACCAGAATCCTGTGGATCAGATGTTTGCAAGGCTGGGCAAAAAAGATCCAGAGCATTTTGCCGTCAGACAATACAAGAAGTTCAAACTTGCAGCCGGTAAGACAGCCAAATCAATCCTGATCTCCTGCAGCGCACGCCTTGCAGTTTTCGACATTGGCGAATTGCGGGAGATCACATCCTATGACGAACTGGAACTGGATACGCTGGGCGATGAAAAGTCTGCGCTGTTCCTGATTATGTCCGATACGGATTCCTCGTTCAATTTCCTGATCAGCATGGTTTATTCCCAACTGTTCAACTTACTTTGCGAAAAAGCAGACGATGTGTACGGCGGAAGGCTTCCTGTACACGTTCGCTGTCTGATAGACGAGTGCGCCAATATCGGTCAGATTCCCAACCTGGAAAAGCTGGTCGCTACCATCCGAAGCCGTGAGATTTCCGCATGTCTGGTTCTGCAAGCCCAGAGTCAGCTCAAAGCACTCTACAAGGATAACGCGGATACGATTATCGGCAATATGGATTCACTGGTATTCCTGGGCGGGAAAGAAAAAACCACTCTGAAAGAGATGGCCGAAACTCTGGGCAAGGAAACCATTGATACCTACAACACTGGTGAAAGCCGGGGCCGTGAGATCTCTCACAGCCTCAACTATCAAAAGCTCGGAAAGGAGCTGATGTCTGTAGATGAACTGGCTGTCATGGACGGCAGCAAGTGCATTCTGCAGGTCCGCGGTGTCCGGCCTTTTCTGTCAAACAAGTATGACATCACCCGGCACCCCAATTATAAGTACCTTTCGGATGCGGATCCCAAGAACACCTTCGACATCGAGAAATTCCTGAATCATCGGCTAAAACTCAAGGATAAGGATGAGTACGACACCTATGAGATAACAATCGATGACGATGAATACGATGCGGAGCTGGAGCCAGAGGATGGCGCTCCGGATGAATCCCAACGAACAGCTGCTGATTACGGCAGCTTATCTTTTTAAGGAGGAAAACGACTATGGCTTTCTTTTCGTCTACTGTTGAAGTACTGCAGACCCTCGTCACTGCGATCGGTGCCGGCCTCGGCATCTGGGGTCTGGTAAACCTGCTTGAGGGTTACGGTAACGATAACCCCGGCGCGAAGTCCCAGGGCATCAAGCAGCTCATGGCCGGTGGCGGTGTTGCCCTGATCGGCACCACTGTTGTGCCGCTCCTCTCCGGTCTGTTTTGATGACCGCTGATCCCATGCTCCCTCCCGTTAATTCGGGAGGGAGCCCGAAAGGAGGAGAATCCCTTTGAACTTTATCTGGGACAAAATCACAGAATGGCTCAAGGGCTTGCTGGTCAGCGGAATCATGAGCAACTTGACCGGTCTGTTTGAGGGCATCAACGGACAGGTCACTGAAATTGCCTCGAATGTGGGCAAAACACCACAGGCATGGAATGGAAGCATTTTCAGTATGATCAAATCGTTGTCTGAGAATGTTGTTGTTCCAGTCGCCGGAATAATCCTGACGTTCGTTTTGTGTCTGGAATTGATACAGATGCTGATTGACCGGAACAACATGCATGACTTTGACACGTTTATTTTCTTCAAATGGCTGTTCAAAGCCGCTGCAGCTGTTCTGATCGTGACTAATACCTGGAACATTGTCATGGGTGTGTTTGATGTCGCCCAGAGCGTGGTAAACAGTGCAGCCGGCTCCATCGGGTCAAACACCGCCATTGACGTAAACAGCGTAGTTGCCAATCTGGAAGCCCGGTTGAAAGAAATGGATATCGGGCCGTTGTTTGGGATGTGGTTCCAATCTATGCTCATGGGAATTGTGACCTGGGTACTGACGATCTGCATTTTCATTGTCATCTACGGACGCATGATAGAGATCTACATGGTCACGTCTGTCGCGCCGATTCCCATGGCAAGCATGATGAACCGTGACTGGGGGCAGATGGGTCAAAATTACCTTCGCAGCTTGTTTGCTCTTGGCTTCCAGGCATTTCTGATCATGGTCTGTGTTGCGATATATGCCACTCTGGTTCAGAACATCGCGATTACAGAGGATGTTTCAAGCGCTGTCTGGACATGCATCGGGTATACAGTCCTGCTCTGTTTCACACTGTTCAAGACAAGCTCGCTTGCCAAATCAGTGTTCAACGCTCACTGACAGAAATGAATGGAGGAAATAAACCATGGCATATGTGCCTGTCCCCAAGGATCTGACAAAAGTCAAATCCAAGTTTCTTTTCGGCCTGACCAAGCGTCAGGTCTTTTGTTTCGGCCTCGGCGCAGTATGCGGTTTGCCGGTGTTCTTCCTGACAAAAGGATCAATCGGAGTCACGTTTGCTTCCATGCTGATGATTGTGATCATGCTTCCGTTCTTCCTGTTTGCCATGTATGAACAGCACGGCCAGCCACTGGAAGTAATCCTTCGGCATATCGTTGAGACCCGATTCACTCGTCCCCGAATCCGGGTATACGAGACCGATAACTTTTACGGCGCAATTGATCGTGACGTAAGACTGAAAAAAGAGGTGAACCTAATACTCCATGGGAAAGAAAAAGGAAAAACTCAAGCTCACCAAAGCGGAAAAAAAGCAGCTGAAAGAGCTGCTGGAGCGAAACCGTCCCGACAAGAAGCAGCCGCGGACAACCCAGGCAACCATTCCATATGAGCGGATGTGGCCGGATGGAGTCTGCCGGGTAACGGATAAATACTATACCAAGACCATTCAGTTCCAGGACATCAATTATCAGCTGGCGCAGAATGAAGATAAGACATCAATCTTTGAAGGATGGAGCGACTTCCTGAATTATTTCGATTCCAGCATCCATCTTCAGTTTTCATTCCTGAACCTGACTGCGGGAGCGGAAAACTTCGAGCAGTCCATTATTATTCCCGACAGGGATGACGGTTTCGATGATATCCGCAAGGAATATGCTGAAATGCTCCAGAATCAGCTGGCCAAGGGCAATAATGGCCTGGTGAAAACGAAATACATCACCTTCGGCATTGAAGCGGCGAACATCAAAGAGGCAAAGCCCCGCCTGGAACGTATCGAGATTGACCTGATGAATAACTTCAAAAGGCTGGGTGTTTCAGCATCTCCGCTGAATGGCAAAGAACGCCTGAAAGTCATGTATGACATGTTCCATATGGATAACCAGTCACCGTTCCGTTTCAACTGGGACTGGCTGGCTCCGACCGGACTGAGTACAAAGGATTTCATTGCACCGAGCAGTTTTGATTTCCGGGACCGGCATTCGTTTGGATTCGGTGATAAGTTCGGAGAAGTCTCTTTCTACAATATCATCGCATCTGATCTGAATGATCGCACGCTAGCGGATCTTTTGTCCATGGAATCCTCCCTGGTAGTGGGGCTTCATATTCAGGCAATCGATCAGAACGCGGCTATCAAAAATGTGAAGCGGAAGATCACAGAACTGGATGAAATGAAGATCAATGAGCAGAAGAAAGCTGTGCGCTCAGGATATGATATGGATATTATTCCGTCTGACCTTGCCACCTATGGCGGAGAGGCCAAGAAATTGCTGGAAGATCTTCAAAGCCGGAATGAACGAATGTTCCTGATCACGTTTCTGATGCTGAATACCGCGCCAAGTAAAAAGCAGCTGAACCTGAATGTAAAACAGGCGCAGAGCATTGCGGTACAGCATAACTGCCAGTTGGTACCTCTGGACTTCCAGCAGGAAAGTGGCATGGTATCCTGCCTGCCGCTGGGATATAACAAGATCAGTATTCAGCGGGGACTGACCACATCGTCCACCGCTATTTTTGTGCCCTTTACGACCCAGGAACTGTTCCAGGTGGATAAGGAAGCGCTGTACTGCGGACTGAACGCACTGTCCAACAATATGATCATGGTGGACAGGAAAAACCTGAAGAACCCCAACGGTCTGATCCTTGGTACACCTGGTTCCGGTAAATCCTTTTCCGCGAAGCGCGAGATCGCGAACGTTCTGCTGGTAACTGATGACGATGTGATCATCTGCGACCCTGAAGGCGAGTATTTCCCGCTGGTTGAAGCTTTCCATGGCCAGGTCGTTAAGATTTCTCCTACCAGTAAGAACTACATCAATCCGATGGACATCAATCTGAACTACAGCGATGAGGATAATCCGCTGTCCCTGAAATCCGACTTTATCCTGTCTCTTTGCGAACTGATTGTGGGCGGACGAGATGGACTGCAGCCGATTGAAAAGACGATTATTGACCGTGCTGTGCATATCATCTATCAGCCGTACCTGAATGATCCCCGTCCGGAGAATGTTCCGATTCTCCAGGATCTGTACAACACGTTGCGGAAGCAGGATGAAAAAGAAGCTAAAACACTTGCGACTGCTCTTGAAATCTACGTCACAGGTTCTCTGAATGTGTTCAATCACCGGACAAACGTGGACGTGAATAACCGGCTGGTCTGCTATGACATCAAGGAACTGGGTAAACAGCTGAAAAAGCTTGGAATGCTGATCGTACAGGATCAGGTGTGGGGCCGTGTGACCGCCAACCGTGAAGCACACAAATCCACCCGGTACTACATTGACGAATTCCACCTGCTTCTGAAAGAAGAGCAGACAGCCGCGTATTCTGTCGAAATCTGGAAGCGCTTCCGTAAATGGGGCGGAATCCCGACCGGTATAACTCAGAACGTAAAGGACCTGCTGGCCAGTCAGGAAATTGAGAACATCTTCGAAAACTCTGACTACATTTACATGCTGAATCAGGCTGCTGGTGACCGGGAGATCCTGGCGAAAAAGCTGGGAATCTCGCAGCATCAGCTCTCTTATGTCACACAGAGCGGTGAAGGTGAAGGCCTCCTGTTCTATGGCAATGTGATTTTACCGTTTGTGGATCGCTTCCCGAAGGATCTGAAGCTCTACAGCATCATGACAACGAAACCCACTGAAACCCAGACCGCCTGATAAGAAACGGAGGATTCAATATGAAAACTGTGCTCATTGTTATCGGCTGCCTCTTTCTCGCCTTTTTACTCCTCTTCATTTTCTGCGCTTGCCGTGTCGCAAGCTGGTGTGACCGGGAGGAAGAAGCCATGTTCGAACACTGGTACGCGAATCATACGGAGGAGCCTGAAAAGGAGGCTGCTGATGCATGATCAATCCTGATCAGCCGCGCTCCGCAAAGCTTCTTTTTTCCAAAGAAGAACTGGCTCTGGATGAAAGACCTCAGGCAACCAAAGCCACAGGGAAACAGCCAAAGAAAGTAAAGCCGGCACAGAAGAAAGCTGAATCCCAACAAACACAGCCTATTGATCGCGCAGATGAGCATATTCCCGCTGAGAACAACAAGCTCAAGCGGGAACGCTCTTTTCTGCGGGATTCTGACCAGGAGGTCAATGACCAGCGTAGCAGTAATCGTAAGCTCTATGAGAAGCGTCCGGAGTTGCAACCCGAAGGACCATCAGCAACTGCTGAAGAACACATTTTCAACCGTTTCCAGGATGACACCCCTGAACCTGATAGCGGAAAGATTACTCGCAAGCGTCCACAGTCTTCCAGGGAGAAGTCTTCTGCACAGACTGGTAAAGCAGCAAAGTCTGCATCAGGGAATCCCAGCGCCGCACCTGGTGAAGTAACGAAAGAAGGCGTAAGCAAGCCGGCTCCAAAGCTGTCCTTCGAGGAAAACCGAAAGAAACCGCCTTCCAAACTGAAACACCCATCAAACATAGCCCGGACTGTCAACACAGAACTGCATCGGAAGGCAGCTCGTGCAAACGAAGACAATAATGTTGCCGGAGAAGCCAGTCTGAAGGCGGAAGAAAAAGTTGAATCATCCCTTAAGATGGGCGATCACGCTTTCCACGCGCACAAGCTGCGGGCATACCGTAAAGAAGAAAAAAGAGTTGATGCAGCAAACATTCGAACGCTTCAGAATGCCAGGAATGCAGAAAACCCCAATTTCACTTCAAACCCTTATTCACGCTGGCAGCAGAAGCGTGCCATCCGAAAAGAGTACGCTGAAGCAAAGAGAGCTGGAAAATCCGCTGCGTCCGCACACAACAAAGCAAAGAGAGCCCAGGAAGCCGCTTCAGAAGTGAAGGACAAGATCAAAGCCGTTGTAAATACAGTTCGCAGACGGCCAAAGCTGATGATCCTCGGCTTGCTTGGCGGAATGCTTGTGATGGTTATGGGAATGGTTCAATCCTGCACTCCGCTGGCACAGTCTGTTCTGGAATCTGTTGTGATCGGTACTTATCCAGCAACCGAGGATGATGTCCGCGCAGCTGAACGGGCTTACCTGGCAAAGGAGCAGGAACTGAAATACGAAATGGATCACTATAAGGATGTTCATCCCGGATATGATGAATATCATGTTGAACAGGATGAGATCTGGCATAACCCGTATGTGCTGATCGCGATCATTTCAGCATACTATGACGGTCAGGAATGGGATATGGACAAGGCCATGCCGGTGATCAATAAATACTTCAAACTCCAGTACAGAGTCACAGAAGAAGTGGTAACAGAAACCCGGTATCGAACCGAGCAGCAATCCGGTACACGCTGGGTGACTGATCCGGACACCGGGCAGCAAAGGCTGGAATCATACACATATGATGAAGACGTCCCTTATGAGTACACCATCTGTAATGTGACGCTTGAGAACTACGACCTGTCACATACTCCGGTGATCAGCATGAGTCATCACACTATGGGCATGTATGCGCTGTACATGGCGACTCATGGAAACATGGAGGGAATCTTCCACGGGAAGTATGCTGTTCCGCTGAAAGACCCATATATCTATGATATTCCACAGGAAACACTGGATGCTGATCCGATGTTTGCGAAGCTGATGGAAGAAGCAAACAAGTATGTCGGTTATCCATATGTCTGGGGCGGTGCATCACCTGAGACATCCTTTGACTGTTCCGGCTTCGTCAGCTATGTGTACACAGCTTCCGGTGTTTATAACATCGGACGGCGCGGTGCGAACGGTCTTCACAGCATGTGCAGGACTGTCAGCGCAGAAGAAGCCCGGCCTGGTGATCTGGTGTTCTTTGAGGGCACTATGGGTGAAAAGGTCGGCGGAATCACGCACGTCGGGATCTATGTTGGTAATCACCACATGATCCACTGCGGTTCGCCCTGTGGCTATGCGGATCTCAATGATTCCTATTGGGTACAGCACTTCCATTCCTTTGGCCGAGTACCATATTAACAATACAGGGGGCTTCGTATGAGCGAGGCCCCCTTTCAAATACAATGAAAGGAGGAAAAAGCTATTGAAGCACTCTACTATCAGGGAAAGTCCTTCAACCAGAATCCTTGGTATGATTCTTGCTCTGGTGATACTGGCGTTAACTCTCCCGATATCAAGCGCTATCACGGAAAATGAAGAGCCGGAAAGGATCATTACTGTTGATGATGTTCTCGTCTGCCTGGATGGATATGACGGAGAAGGAGAACTCGTACCGCTCCATACTGTTACTTCTGTTGGCAGAAAAAACATGAAAGTGAATGGCGTTAAGTCCAGGAATGAGCTTCTGGAATACACGATTCCGGATGAACTGCTTCTTGCCGATGCCAATTTCGCAGCGCTCATGATGGAAGCGGACAAGTATATCGGATACCCGTTTGTTTACGGAGCTTCCAACCCCAAAGAAGGATTCGACTGCTCCGGCTTTGTGTCCTGGGTATTCATTCATTCTGGAGTCTATAACACTGGTAGGCGCGGAGCTACCGGGCTGCATACGCTGTGTGATGAAGTGGATCCTGAAGACATTCGCCCAGGTGATCTGGTCTTCTTTCATGGCACCATGGGAAAAGAAGTAAAGGGAATCACCCATGTTGGGATCTATGTCGGAAACCACATGATGATTCATGCCGGCGATCCTGTGGGGTTTGCCGATCTGGAAGATGAAAAATGGCAGGGATGGCTGGATTGCTATGGCCGGCTGCCTTTCGAGGAGGATTAACCATGGACGAAGTGAAAAAGCGGCGTTATCCCAGAGATCTGGAAAAGCTCAAAGAACTGGCTGAGCGGCTGGAATATGAAATTGCTGATCGTCAGGAAATGCTGGCTGATGTTCGCAGACTGAAAACAGAAGCGGAGAACGCCGAAATCGTAAACACCGTGAAAAAGTACAACGTATCGCTTGAAGAACTCGCACAGTTCTTTGAGGAGAGACGGAACAATGTTCCTGGTCCGTCTCGAATCCTGAGCAAAACAGAAAATGAGCCTTCCGAACGCTTTGATTCGGAAGGTTATGTCATGGAAACGGAGGAAAACGACGATGAATAAAGTATTGAAGGCTATGCTGGCTGGCCTTTTTGCAGTAATGCTGCTGACCATGCAGATCAGCATAGCCGAAGAGCCGATGGTGGTTGCCGGGGAGCTTGCAGCTGCTGAACTGCCGGAAGATGAAGAATATGCCCAGGCAATGGAGCTCCTCGAAGGAATTCTCTCCGGGCAGGAAGAACCGGATGTTGCTGAAGAACCGACGGCAGTTCCAACTGCGGTGCCGCTCCCTACGGAGACGCCTGCGGAAACAGAATCTTCCTATTCCGTTTCCTTTGTTCTGCCGAATGGATGGACAAATACAGCAAAAGGCACAGTTACCATTCAGATTACTGATAACAGCGGCTCCGGCATTCAGAAGATTGAATACTATTTCGGCGGCAACTGGACAGATGTAACGACAGAGTATTTCATGTCTCATGATGGAAAGATCAATGCAACTGTGACTGAAAACGGAACGATAACAGTTCGAATGACTGATCCGCGCGGGTTCATATCCGAAGAGTCTAAGGAAATCCGCGTGTTTGACCGAACAGAGCCTGGTATTCGGGCTGAAATCCGCGGTGAGATGCTCCATGTTCAGTCCTGGGACGATGAATCCGAGGTTGCAGGTGTACAGGTCAACGGTTTGCTGTTTACGACAGTCGAGAACGGTGCTCTGGATATACGAATTCCCGATGTGCTGAGCAAATACAAGCATCTGGCTGTAAGGGCATTTGATTATGCCGGCAACTTTTCCAGTCCGGTCACAATGGATAACCCCTTCTACGTAGAGCCAACGAGTTCACCTCAGAACACGCCCAGCGCTACACAGCAGGTAAATCCAACTACTGTTCCGGTAACTCCCACATGGGCTCCGACCAGTATGCCGTATATTCCGACAGCTGATCCAACACCACAGATCATCTACATTCAGCCCGAAGCGACGCCGACTCCTGTGATCGAAAAAGAATATATCCCCATTGGCCCGGGTATGCCGTACCTGGCGGATGGCAATGGACACACACTGGATGTACTATATTCCGCAGCTACAAACAAACAGTTCATTACAATGCAGACAAAGAGCGGAAATACTTTCTATCTGGTCATCGACTACGATAAGCCGATTGACGAAGATGCTGAAATGTATGAAACCCACTTCCTGAATCTGGTCGATGAACGGGATCTGCTGTCCCTGATGAGTGAGGAAGAGATGCCTACGGCGACTCCGCAGGTGATCTATGTTACCCCGGAGCCGACAACGCCTCCGGCACCGACTCCGGTTCCGACAACCGCGCCGGTTGAAACGGAAAAGCCCACGGAAAAGCAGGAAAAGAATCCCGTACTTGGAATCGTCGCTCTTGTCCTGATTGTTGCTGTTGGCGGCGGCGCGGCTTTTTACTTCCTTAAGGGGAAGGGTAAGAAATCAGGCGCTCCAGCTTCTTCTGGTTACGATTTCGACGATGACGATGAAGAAGAGGATGAACCGGAAGAAGAATCCGATTCCGAAAAATAACACATTACGTGCCCCGGCTTGAATGTTCAGGCCGGGGCTTTGAAATGGAGGAATGAAAAATGGCTGAGCTTGTCATCGCTGAGAAGCCCAGTGTTGCGCGATCTATTGCGGAAGTGATCGGCGCACGTGAAAAACACGAAGGATATCTCCAGGGGCACGGGTTCATCGTCAGCTGGTGCATTGGACACCTGGTCGCATCAGCTGTCCCGGAAGAATACGATGAGAAGTATAAAATCTGGAAATACGAAGATCTCCCGATCATCCCTGACAGATGGAAGTACACCGTTATTGCTCAGACAGGAAAACAGTTTGTTGTGCTGAAGAAGCTGATGCATGATCCATCTGTGACAGGCGTTGTCTGCGCGACGGATGCCGGTCGTGAAGGAGAACTGATTTTCCGGTTGGTCTATGAAATGGCGGGATGCAAGCTGCCTGTGCGGCGTTTATGGATCTCGTCCCTTGAGAAAGAAGCCATTGCACAAGGGTTTGGGATGCTGAAAGACTCATCCGATTATGACAATCTCTATAAAGCGGCAGTATGCCGAGATCATGCAGACTGGCTTGTCGGCATGAATGCAACACGCCTTTACTCCCTTCTGTATGGCAGAACGCTGAAGGTTGGCCGGGTCATGTCCCCTACATTGGCGATGATTGTCAATCGCGAGGAGAGCATACAGTCTTTTGTCCCTGAAAAGTTCTATACAGTTCAGCTGGATGCAAAGATTATTGCGTTATCTGAGCGTTTTTCAAACAAGCAGGATGCTGATGCTCTATGCGCTCAGTGTAACGGCCAGGATGCTGTAATCTCAAAAATCGAATCCAAGAGAGTAACCTCAGCACCGCCCAGGCTCTTCGATCTGACATCTCTGCAGCGCGAAGCCAATAAGATCTTCGGCTTTACTGCCCAGCAGACGCTCGATCTTGCTCAAAGCCTTTACGAAAAGCAGTTAATCACATATCCGCGTACAGACAGTCAGTATTTGACACATGACGCTGAGGGGAAACTTCATAAGCTGGCAACCTCCTTCTATGCGAGTCTACCGTTTATCTCCGGTCTGCGTATCCAGGTAAACCCTTCCCAGGTAATCAATGATGCGAAGGTTTCAGACCATCACGCGATCATTCCGACATGGAAGGCCGCCGGCACGAATGAAAAACTGCCTGAACATGAAAGAATCCTTCTGACCTTGATTATCGTCCGGATGATTTGCGCTCTCAGCCCGCCGTGCTTTTATGAGGATATTACAGTGACCGTCGGCTGCTGCGGTCATGCTTTCACCTCCCGGGCCAAGAAAATCAATCAGATGGGCTGGAAAGCCCCCTGGAGCACTTTCCGGGGCGGCGTTGGAACCAAAGGCTCTTTTGATGAAGAGGATATGACGTCTATACCGGAAGATTTGAAAGAAGGAAGTGTTCTTCCGAACGTCAAGGCTTCTGTCAAGGAAGGAACCACAACGCCTCCCAAGCATTTTACAGAGGCTTCGATCCTGACTGCCATGGAGTATGCAGGCAATGCAGAGATGCCTGATGACGCGGAACGCAAAGGAATTGGCACGCCTGCAACAAGAGCCGGAATCCTGGAAAAGCTGGTCAATGAAGGCTTTGTTGAGCGTAAGGGTAATGGCAAAGCAAAGAGCCTCATTCCAACTGAGAAAGGTATCTCTCTGATTGCGGTTCTTCCGGAACAACTTCAGTCACCGTTACTGACCGCTGAATGGGAGCAGCGCCTGAAGCAGATTGAAAAAGGCGAAGCAAGCCCCGATGGGTTTCTCTCAGAGATCAATGATATGATCACCGCCCTGGTAAAGGACGCTCACCGGGAGCCAATAGCGGATTCTCTCTTCCCGCCAAGTAAAAACAGTGTTGGGAAATGCCCGAATTGCGGTGCTGCAGTTGTGGAGAAAGAGCAGGGTTTTTTCTGTGAGAACAGGGCTTGCTCTTTCCGCTTATGGAAGAAAAACCGCATGTTAATGAGCGGCGGCAAACCGCCAACTCGGGAGATGATTCATACTCTGCTTACTGAAGGGCAAGTGCATGCAAAAGGCCTGAAATCCAAAAATGGAAAAACGTACAATGCCCTGATTGTACTGGATTGTGCGGAAGATGGCAGTGCACGGATTAGTCCTGTGTTCAATCAATAATTATTGGAGGAATTGAAAATGAAAAAGTTTGTGACCACGCTGGTGGCTCTGACCGCAGCGTTTTATCTGATGACTGGTTCTTTTGCAGAAGAAAGCCACGAGGTTAACGCCCAGATTACCTTTACTACGGATGAAACTATGGATAGCATAGCCGCTCCGGAAATCCCGATCGGCTCTCTTTCTGCTGAAGTGTTCGGTTTTGATGCCGGCCAGACCTATGCTGTCTACTCCGCTCCAGATGTCAAAAGCCTTCGCGGCGCTGGCGGAAAGTCCAAGGTAAGCACTAATGATTGGGTTCAGGTCTTCGGTCGTGAAGGTGATTGGCTGCTTGTTCAGTATGATGTTGAAGACAAGTACTATCGGATCGGATATATTTCCGCCAAAGCAATCCCCACTGGAATGACAGTCCCTGAACTGAATCTGGGAAATGAGACTGCCGTTACCATGGACAAAGTTAACGTAACAGACGATCCGCTGGGCAATCAAAATACGCTGGCTGAACTGCCTGCGGACAGTCATGTGACAAAGCTTGGCGTTATGGGTGACTGGAGCTACATTGAAGGCACAAAAGACAACAAACTCTTCCGTGGCTTTGTTCCTTCCAGCATTCTGTCTGAAGAGAAGGTAGTTTATTCCATTGAGGAAGCTATGCGTGTTCTGGAAGGCGACTGGCGTGTATATGCCGGCGATGCCGGAAACGCAGATCATCTGAAATTCACGGCGAATGGCACTATCTTCGGTCAGCTTTCCACTGATGCCGCGGAATGGAGCGGGCAATGGTCAATCTGCAAGTTCGATGCTTCCCGGATGAATTACTGGAACGAGCCTGAGTTCGAACTCACGATTTACAGGGATGAAGGTATCCGGACTTACGGTCTGCGGATCTGTTGGGAACCTTACGGCGTGAATGGAGCAAGCTATGCGCTGATCCTGTCTGAAAGCGAAAGGACCAGCGGTCTTGTTCTCTGTAAGTAAAGGAGGAAACCGTCATGTCTGAAACGATTGCTGCCAGAGACCATGACAAGCCTCGATTCATTCTTCCTGACAACACCTTTGCGATCTTTCAGCTGAAGGCCGGAGATGACTATCACCATCTCCGGTTTTCTTCTCTCAAAGAGCTTAATAAGCAATCGGCCCGTTTTCGCGCCAGGATACATGATGAAGTGGTCAAGCTTTATGACATGGTGTTCCTGGATAAAAGTGAAGTGGAAAAGCATCTGGAAGCGGACGGTTTTCATGTGATCCCGACTGATGAGGTAGACAAAGCCGTTGTTCAGGATGAGTTCCTGCAGAGATCTCATTTCATTATCGGCAACGGTGATCGCTGCTGCTGGGTTGAAGGTTGCGAGACACGTTCTCTGGATAATCCGGTTCATTTTGAAAACTACGATCGAGTCTACACCGGAAGCATTCCCTTTGAAAAGATGGGCGATCCGGAAGCGTTTCTGGAAAACATCTTTGCGCAGTTCAATACTACATATGCTGAAGGCTATACAGGTCGAAGCGTCAGTGTCAGTGATGTCATTGCCCTAAGAATGAACGAAAAAGCTGCTTGCTATTTCGTGGAACCATTCGGTTTTCAGGAGATTCCAGACTTTCTTCCGGAAAACCATCTGAAGAACGCTGAAATATCCGTGGAGGATGATTACGACATGATCGACGGAATCATCAATAACGGTGAAAAAAGATCCATCCGGGATGAATTGAGCGAGTACCACAACATGATTGAAGCTTACTCTCATCCTTTCCCGACAATTGAGAAAAAAGATCATTCTGATCTTGAACACTAAAAAGGAGCGAAAGAAAATGGAAACGACTGAGAAAACCACCCCCAAGCGTGAAGAACTGATTATCAAGTTCGGTAAAGGTCTTGTTGGTAAACCTTTCATGGCCAAGACCGGCAAAGAGTGTGTCGGCATCAAGATTCCCAATGCAGATCCCGCTGACAAAACTCCCTGGGAATCCATTGTTGTTGGTGCCAATCGTGTACACGAGGACAAGTTTGGCAAAGGCATGTGGATGAAGCTCCCTGTCGATGGGCAGACACGGGTTTCGCGCTCTGTGATTACCGGCCAGGATGAGAATGGCAAGAACATCTATGAAAACACTTCCCGCATGGTTTCCAACCGGGATCTGAAGTCCATGATGGAAAGCTACAAATCCCGGGAAAAGAATTCTATCCGTGATGCCCTGGCGCAGCCTGCAGTCCATGGCACCGGTGAGAAGCAGCGGACGAGCGACATGCAGAGGTGATCAGTGTGACCGATAAACCGGCAGCTGAAACCATTTCAATGGACTATTCACACGATTATCCCGACGACACACATCTTACTTATTCCAAAGAGGGAGATCAGGTTCATCTGCAGCTTGCGTTTGACTCTGAAGATCCGGACATGGGCACGGAAGAAATGGAATATAACAGTGACGGCGGCGAATCGTTCTCTGAAATCATCCATGATGCACTGTCCGATCTTTCGTCCTACTTGGATCGGCAGGATACCAGCAGCTTTTTCGAACAGCAGGGAGAACTCCTTCGCGATGGCATCCATGATGAGGATGACTATTTCGGGGAGTTCTCCCGAACTTCTCTCTATGCTTTTGAAGGAGCATTGAAAGCTGCTGAAAGCAACAAGTTGCTTAGGCAGGACGGTCAGAAAATGACTCCTGCAATACCATCATCCATCAAATTGAAAGCCTTCAGCGGGTACCGCAAGAACATATTCGAAGGATGGAAAAAGCTTGAAGACTCAACTATTGCAGGAGAAGGCTATAGAGTTGAATTTTACAGGCTTTCAGAACGAGCCATAGACCGGATGTGTGATGCTCTGAACGGTTGGTATAACGTTTGGACAAAGTTCCGTTGTGACTATGAAGATACAAAAGGTACCCTGAGCATCGTAGTCCGCAAGCCAGAAGATGCGGATAAGATTTTCAAAATAATGTCTGATATCCAGCCTCTATCATTCGAGCATGAAGGAACGCTATCTGTTTCCGATGTTGCCCGAATAAAGATGGAATCCATAATTGACTTGCATATGACTGCTGAACGAGAAAAGCCTTCGGTTCTCAGCGAACTGAAGCGGTTGTCCGGCAATTCACCTCATGGCAAAAATACGCCCAAAGAAATGGAGATTTAGTATTATGACGATTTGTGACATGATCAATCATGCGGGGATTTCCTTTGAGGAACTCTGCAAAACGACTGGAATTCCTGCTTCAACACTGAGCGATATTCTCAGCGGCAAAGCTGAACTGACCCATTGTCAGGCTCGCACTATCCAGAAGCTCTCTCACGGTATTGGACTCAGCATGGACGAGTTGATGGAACTCGATTCTCTAGCCAGGTGTATGCCTGAGAGAAACGAAAGCGGAAAGCTTCATAAACTCTGCTCTCCGGATGTTTTCAGCACTTTTAGGGGTGATCTCCTGGATGTACTGCAGCATGTTGACGAGGAAACGTTCATATATGCCGCTGCTCAGACTGAATTCGTCGAAAGCATGTATGAGGCCGGCTTATGCGCGCAGGCGCTTTATTCTCTTGGCCTGATTGATTATCTTTGCGATAAGCACGGGATTCCCCGGCTTGCTCAATACAATAAGTATCGTGGGGATACGATGGAAAAAACGGTGTTTGGCTATACTGGTGCAGAGTGTTGTCTTCTGAATGGGATATTCTTCGAGGATCTGATTCCCCAGATGCTGAAATTCAATTTCATTGAAACTCCAAGGAGCTTGAAAGAATACTAAAAAGGAGGGAGCAGGATCCTGCTTCCTCCAACTTCTTTAGCTCGGATAACTTCCGGTTTTCTTTCCAACGGGTTTTCACCACAAGCAGGAATTTAATTATTCAGCCATTCTTTGAGTCGGTCAAACACTTCTTCTATATCTTTAGCAGGCATTTCCCCGCTCTTATTCAAAGA
>Ga0247610_10003453_pt1 | contig 17365 bp, 31 predicted proteins | sample 174DNAGHGhighgp2_FD_193483 | JGI IMG/M metagenome (GOLD analysis project Ga0247610, IMG submission 193483) | Sheep rumen microbial communities from Palmerston North, Manawatu-Wanganui, New Zealand - 1742 DNA GHGhigh gp2 | ecosystem: Host-associated > Mammals > Digestive system > Stomach > Rumen... | reverse complement strand
GGCGTTTTATTTCAAAAATTTTAAGTAATTTCGGCACTTGACAAATAGCTCCTTTTGTATTATACTATAATTGTTCCAAGAGATAAGAAGAAAGGAAGTAAATAAAATGACACGTAATGAAATTATTGGTTATCTGTGCGGGCATCCTGGCTCTCCTCTTGATGATTCTCCAGTCGTGAGGGAACTGGAAAAAGATGAGATGATTGAATGCCGTAATGGAAAATTTTATCTTACTCCTATAGGTTGGAGAATTGCTATGTGGAAATGGGAGGTATAAAAAATGGATAAAAATAATTATCTTTTTATTTGTGTTTTGAAAATTCTTAAACACCGTGTTGAGACTGCGCATTCTCCGCAGACTAAAAATGCTTTGATTTTCGCTCATAATCTTTTGGTTTATGCACTTCGTAATGATACCGCCGCTATTGATGCGGCAATGGAGAAGGAAGGTTTATAAAATGTTTGTTCGTGATTATGATGAAATGAAAGTTGATGAAGATACTGATGAAGTGTTATGGTGCGGCGAGTAAGTCGCACCTAACTGCCCGGGCAGGAGATTGTTAATTTTTTAATTATTAAAAAAGGTATTGACAGATTAAAAATTATTTGTTATAATGATTACAGAAAACAGAAAAGGAGAATAAAAAATGAAAATGTACGATTTTCTTTTTGAGTTTACCGAAGACAGCGATAATGAGGGTGAGCAGATTCTTGTCGAAGCATCAAGTCTTGACAGTGCTTGGGCTTGTTTAGTATTTGACAATGGCTTTGAATTTAAGGAATTGCGTTTCATTGAGCAGATGGAAACTTGGGAAGGTGAACTTCTCGGCCTTGATACTTATTAAGAGGTGATTAAAAATGATTAAATGGTTTTTCGGAAATACTCCTTTTGAATGTCAAATTTATACCAATAAATCTCCTACTTGGTATTGGCCTATATCGGAATATTATGAATTTGATTCATACAAATGGTCTGTTGGACTCGGTAAATACACTTTTTGTTGGGCTTTACCAAAATTAGGTAAAGACTATGTAATTACTCCTTGTGGAGATTATGTCTGGAAAAATCAAGATAATTGGAAAGACGCAAAACTACTTTGGGATATAGGATTAAGAGGAAAAGATTGACAAATCCTTTTTAATCTGATATACTATAATCACCAAAAGGAAAGGAAAAATAAAAAATGAAAATTTTTGAACGTTTTGAAGATGCTAATAAGGTTTGGCGACTTAACTATACTTTCTTTCAGTTGCCTTGGTGGGTATGTATAGAAGCATACATTAGAAGTTTAATAAGGGGCGTTAAATAATGAAAGAATACTGGATTGATTTTTCTGGCTATCTGAAAGTGGAAGCAGAAAATGCTGATGAAGCAGAACGCAAATTTTGGCACGCCGTAAATACTCAATGCGGTTTTTGCGGGCGTGATGGATTTAGTGATGTCGTGTGGGATTTGGACGCCACAGAGGAAGTGTCTGATGACATTTATAATGGGTGGCACAAAGAAAATGTCGTTGATTTTCTTCTTGATAGAGAAGATGCACCGACCTTTGATAATCCCAACGCTCCCACTTTACAGGACATAGAAGATTTTTGGAACGATAAATAAGGGGTGTATAATAATACACCCCTTTGAATAATGCCCGGGCAAATCGGCCCGGAGACGCCAGCGTAGGGCCGAACTTCCATTATATCATATTTTAGGAAAATTGTCAAGAGAAATTTTGCACAAAGATCGGTTTACATAATTTCCCGAAACTGTGCACTTTGCTACGCTAAATCGCTAAAGTTTTTCCAACTTTTTCCAACCGCAGCGTTACGATCGAGGCCCGGCCGGTGAGTCTTAACAAAACCCCATATGCGGCTCGATTTTAAACAAAAGTGGGCTAGTATATGGCCCGATCGGTAAAAAAACTCCATATGAGCGTTAAAACTAGGCAAAAGCGAGCTTTTGTCTAGTTTTTTACTATTTTTCATCGTTTTTACACTAGTTTTACCGCATTTTTACTAGTTTTTTCGCATTTTTTGCGAAAAAAGCCGATCGGATACTTGATTTTTTAAAAAAAATTTGATATAATACCAAAAAAAACTATTTTTTTTAATGCCGCAATGTCGCCAAGAGGCAAAAATAATTGAAAAATAAGAAAAAATATGATATAATTTAAAAAAAAGACATTTTTTTTCGTGCCGTAAGACGTTTCCAAGAGGTAAAGATAGTGCGGTTAATGAGATAAGCCGGCCGGTTTATTGAAAAATTAAAAAAAATATGATATAATATAAGTATATTAAGAAGCTAAAATTTTAATCTTTATTACCTCGCAAAAAATTTTATGATAAAAGTTTCATAGTTCTACTTTTTTCTTTAGTGCGGTTTACAAGACTACTACTGTTGTGAAGTCCTCGCAGTAAAAGAGAAAAAATTTTGCCCGATCGGTTCAGCAAGGCATAAGAGAATATAGTTGAAAAATTAAAAAAAATATTATATAATATATATGTAAATAAATGATAAAAGAAAAATATGAAAGGTAGGTTCCGTCCCTCCGGGCCCCTTTATCGCTTCGCGATAAAGAGTCCCTAAACGTTCGGAGAAATAATGATGAATTATAATTTTAATGATGTTGAAAAGTATTTGCGTGATGGCGGTAAGCCGGAAGATATGATGAATGCATTCGCTGATTTGATGAATAAGTCTCTTGCTACTATTCGGCGAGAGGACAAGCTCAAGGAAGCTAATATCAATCTTGTGAAGGCATGGAATGCGTATATGGCAGAATATTTTACTGCTCATGATCTTCCTAAGGGTTATACTCTTGAAGACTGGAAGATGAATGAATATGAGATGGATGCTGTGATGAAGCGTCTTATTGAGATTCTTCCTGTTCTTGCACAGTATGGTGATTTTGTAAAAACCACTACTAAGAAAATTGAAAAATCTGTAAATAACTCACGAGATGTTATTTCTGATTTTTTCAATAAGTTTGACATTTGAACCTTGAAATTTGACAAATTTACTTTCCTTTCTTAAAAAACGGTGAGAAACTCGTAGTTCTACTTTTTCCATCGGTAGGGATTACTAAGGATTTATGTAGCTACGAGTTTCGTTGAAACCAGAAGAAAAGAGAAAGTAATAAAAAGAGAATTGCGGAGACGGTGAAAAATAGGGCGTCCCAACCAATACGGGCGAAGCCAGGCCTCTCTCTCACAGTAACGACCAATTATACCCCATAATTTTATAAAATAAATCTATTCTATTAAATCAACCCATTATTCCGCAATTCTCCTTATTTAAATAATAACAAGGTCAACAGCCTTTTTATTATATATCGCTCCTAAAACTATAAATTACACGAAGATAGAGTTTTCAAATCATTTTTTGGAAACTCTATTTTTCATTTCATTTTTCAAAACCTCTATTTCATTTCATTTTTTCATTTCATTTTCCAAAACGGCTTCCCCTTCTTACTCAAAACCCCTCGCCCCAATAACGCCACTACTCCATTTTTACAATTATTGTTTTTATATTATATTATATATATTATATATACTATTATTACTATTATATAATATATAATATAATATAATATTATTTTTCTCTGGAAAAAATTACCAACTTTTTGACGTTTCGAGGCGCCGTTCTATATTTTCCATTTGAAAATCGGGAACCCCTACTACACCTTTTCCGGCCCAAAACTCGGTAAAATTTACCAACTTTTTGACGTTTCCTATCAACCATATTAAAGTTCGGAAACTCGGTAAAATTTACCAACTTTTTGACGCCAAATAGTCATATTAAATTTTAACATTTTATTTAAAACTGTAAAATATGAGGTACAACCCGTTCTTAAACTCGGTAATTTTTACCGACTTTCCGATCCTAAACTCGGTAAAATTTACCAACTTTTTGACGCCAACAAACGGTAAATTTTACCGAGTTTCCGTCCTTTTTTCTTTGTATTTATAGCCACCCGGGCAAAAACTCGGTAAAAATTACCATCTTTTTGACGCGAACTGGCGGTAAATTTTACCGACTTTCCGATCTCTTTCTCGGTAAAATTTACCGCCTTTTTGACGTTTCAAAACGACTTAATCTTACATAAATCTCCACTTTTTAATCTTACTAAATCTCCATCCGCCCATTCTACATCTTCACGAACGATCTCATAACTCCAAATTTCCGGAATATCAGGAGGATATTCAATAAATTCATAGCAATTCTGCCGCAGCGGCACTAAAAATCTTTCTTTAATTAATATATCCCTAGCATTGCGCCAACTCTTATCACTGCCACCAGCCCATTGAATTAAAGCCTATGGACTAAATGCCATTTCAAAATCCTTTTCATTCTAACTTAAATACAACCATAATTTAATTCCATATTCATTTAAAGTTTTACAAGCATATTCCATAGCTTTATTATTTATCTTTGTATAATAATGTTCTTTATCTTTTTCCAAATCATATTTTTTAACTATTAATAACTAATTCGCATAAGTCTTAGCCACGGGAATTCCCCCCCAGCACAGCACTTAAAGCTTTATCAAATTTATCATCCCATTTAAATGCCCAACATAAATACTTAGGATTAGTTGGATTCGGGAATGTATCTATTGGACGAAAGCCCAATTCTAAAAGTTGCATCATTACTTTTTTTGAGTAAATGATTTTTGTTAATTCGTTTATTTGTTCCATTTATTTAGTCCTCCTATATTACTACTATGCAGTAATATCTGAACTAAGGCTATCCCTTTTTGCAATTGCATGGCGCATCATACGCACAGCTTTACGAATGACCTATGAGACAGTCATATCATGACTTTCTGCGTATCTTACTAGCCAGCCGTAATCCGTTAAGGGCAACCTAATGGAAATCTTCTAACTATTTGGATTTTCCATAGATATTTTACTCACTTTCATTGCGGTTTTAGGCAAGACACTGTCCGACATCAAATTTGTAAGACAAAGACATACCATCGGTATGTCAAAAACTTACCTATATTTAATTGAAAATTTTAAAAAAATATTATATAATATATTTGTAAAAAAGATAAAAAATAAACTAAAGGAGTTCAATACAAAAATGGCTAATTTTAAAAGTTTTAAATTAACTAATAACGCCACTTTACGCATTCGCACCGATCGAATTATTGCCACTATTCATTCTGATAACGGCAAAAATGTTGAAATTTATTGTTCTGATGCAGCAATTCCTTTCCATGTCGAAGCTGAGAAAACTCCAGAAGAAATTGTTGATTACATTTGGGAGGTTGACAGCTAATGCAACTTTTTCAATTTAAAGTAAAATTTTATAACGAACATACAGATAAAAGTAACACTGATTATTGTCTTGTTTTTGGAACAGATATTGGCGATGCTTGTCATAATTTTGAAAAGGCTGGATATAGCTATATTGAAGAGCTCACCATTACTGTCGTTAATGATGATTGCACTCCTGATATTGTTTATCTGCCCAAAGATGAAGATATTATGACGGAGATGAGAAATGCCAACTGTTATTAATTGTGAACTATGCGGATAGCCGCATCCTCAAGCAACAACAATAATTACTTATTTTAATGATAAGTATTTAATTACTTGCCCTCATTGCTGGGGTTTTATCGGGCAATGTCAAACTTGTGAGTATGGCACATCTTGCGGTTTCATTGATGATCATAGTGAGCCACAGGTTATTCCAAAGACTATTCGGCATGGAAATATGGTTATGACTACGCAAGTACGTAATCCTAAATTAGTAGAAAAACATTGTATTAGTTGTCGTTGCTCTTATGGGACAGATGGGGATTGTTGTCGCACTAATCAACAAGCTGATTGTGGGAGCTATATTATTCATTCATCTTTACTTAAATAACATATTAATAAAGCTCCCATAGCATTGCCGCCAAATACTTCAAAAATTTGTAATAAATTGCGCCACTCCATTAATTTACCGGCAATTGTATAATAAAATCCATCAGCAATACAGTGTTCTGCGCCAGTAAGGATAAAAACCATTACTGGTAAAATAATACCAAGAGGCTAATCTTTTCGTTGAACTGCTATCTAAATACAAATCCCGCATATTATTCCTGCGGCAATATGCTAATACCAAACTAAATTGGCACGATTTGCCACGATTTTTTGTGCGGCAATAGAAACTTGCTCTAATGAATTACCTTTCATGGCAAATCCACCTATTAATGCAATAGTAAAAACTCCAATTAAATTAATACAAAACATACAAATTATATCAAATATATCAATTTTTTTATAATATAGATTGCCAAACTAACCAGTTACTAGTTGATAATTATTTAAACAAATAGCTAATAGACCAAAAGAGAATAGGAGGGCTCCTAGCCAACCTCCTCCAACAGATAAATTCACTAAACCACCCAGGCCAATTAATAGCCCAGCGCATAAACTTTTCTAATAGCTCGTAGAAATCACATCCTTCAATTATTATTTTACAAAATTTTTTGAAGATAGTCAAATTTAAATATAAGGAAGAAAGAAATAAATATGATGATGTATTCTTTTTTAAGAAAATTTTTTTCAATTTTATCTTAGTTAATAACAATCTTTATTAAGAAATGGTATAATTTTTGTATTAAAGGAGAATATCTATTAGATAATGAAAACACAGAAAAATTTATTGCTTTTTTAACAAAAATAGCAAAAGATCCAGATTATTAGCCATCAGAAGATGAACAACAATTTGAACAAGATCTAATTGATGGTCATTACAAAATTATCGAAGAAAGTCCTGAACTAACAGAAGAAAATTATCCATATAAAGAACAAAGACAAAGATACGCAATAGAAGGATTGCGCTTTATACAAGAATATGCAAAGATTAAAGAGGATAAATAAATCTTATTCTTGATTTTTTTATAAAAATATGATATAATATATATAGAAAAAATAATAAAGGAGAAAAAAATAAATGAACGACAATATTTAGAAAGATCTAGTTCTTTCTACTAATGAATATGCCTATGTTCTTGACTCAACTAAAGGCTTTATTTCTTGTCTAGTTGGGCCGACTAAAATGTCTTTATCTCAAAGTGATAGTCTTGTAAGATTTAATTCTACAACCAAGAGATTTGAACCTTGTTCTTATGAACGCGCTGTTCATCTTTTGACTATTGCACCAGAAAACTGGTATATCATTTTAAAGAATCCGGCTAAGGATAATAAGCATCCAGCGGCTGGTACATCAAATGTTTTACCAGATGGAATGGAAATTGGTAAAAAGATTAATATTACTGGTCCTGCAAGTTTTGCTCTTTATCCTGGCCAAATGGCAAAAGTTATTCGTGGTCATGCTTTGCGAACTAATCAGTATCTTCTTGCCCGTGTTTATGAGGCTAATGCTGCTAGCAATTCTATTGGTGAAATTCGAGATGCAGAAGGTAATCTTGTTGAGAATTCTCAGCAGACTTACGTTAATGGTCAGATCCTTGTAATTAAAGGTACTGAAGTTTCTTTCTACATTCCTCCCACTGGTATTGAAGTAATTCCTATCAATAATGATGACAGTAATGGATATATCCGTGATGCTGTTACTCTTGAGCGTCTTGAATACTGTATTTTGAAGGACGAAGATGGCAATAAACGTTATCTTCATGGCCCTGCTGTTGTATTTCCTAAGCCTACCGAAAATTTTGTGACCAGTCCAAAAGGTGGTTATGTATTTCGCGCAGTTGAACTTTCTCCTATTTCTGGTATTTATATTAAAGTAATTGCAGAATATACTGATGAAAAGAAAAATGTTCATCCAGTAGGTGAAGAGTTATTCCTGACTGGTAAAGACCAGATGATTTATTATCCTCGTCCTGAGCATGCTATTATTACCTATGATGGTAAAATGATGCATCACGCAATTGCTATTCCAAAGGGCGAAGGCCGATATATCATGAATAGATTAACTGGCGAAATTAAGACTGTTATTGGACCTCTTATGTATTTGCCAGACCCTCGTTTTGAAGTCGTTGTAAAACGTAAGCTCTCTCGTCACCAGTGCGAGTTAATGTATCCTGGTAATGCGGAAGCAATTGCTTATAATGAGCAATTGAATGAAAAGAATCTTGAAAAATCACTTAAAACTATTTCTATTGATGAGTTTACTGCTTACACAACTTCTAATAGTTTGGGCGATACTCTTGCAAACTTAGAAGCTAAAGCTAATATTTCTCGTGGCACTAGTTACACCAAACCTAGAACTATTACTCTTGATACTAAGTATGAAGGTATTGTAAGTGTTGATGTTTGGACTGGATATGCTGTAAATGTTATCTCTAAAAATGGTAATCGCAAAGTGATTTGCGGTCCTCAGACTGTAATGCTGGATTATGATCAGACTCTTGAAGAGTTGCAGCTCTCTACTGGTAGACCAAAAACTACAGATAAATTACTCCATACAGTATTTTTACGTCATGAAACAAATAAAGTTTCCGATTTTGTAACTGTTGAGACTAAAGATTTTGTTCGTTGCGGGATTAAAGTATCTTATTGCGTTGATTTTGACCAGAATTATCAGGATCGCTGGTTTAATGTTGACAACTACGTTAAATTTATGTGCGACCGTGAGCGTTCTCTATTAAAGAGAGCAGCTAAAAATTATACTATTGAAGAGTTTTATCAGCGTTATATTGATATTGTAAGAGATGTAGCTATTGCTCGCGATAAATCTGAAGTAAAAGATACAGATAAAGCAAAGCATACTGGACGTTTCTTCCCCGAAAATGGTATGTATGTTTCTGATTGTGAAGTTCTTTCTATTGAGGTAGAAAGAGAGATTGAATCCTTGCTTAATGATCATCAGCATGAAATGGTAGAACGTGCTTTAGATCTTTCTACAGCTGATAAGCGTGTTGAGGTTGCAACTAAATTAGCAGAAGCAGAAAAGAAAGAATATGATGTTGCAAATCAGAAATTACTTCATAAGTTAGAGCTTGATCGTATTGAAGCTACTAATAAACTGAATATTCAGTCTGAAATTAATCGTCTTAAAGAAGCTGAAGCTACTGCTTCTAAACAGGCTGAAAAGGATCTTCAGGTTCTTAGTGATGCAATCGCTGATGCCGAAAGAAAACGTAAGCAGGCCGATAGAGATCAGGAAATTCTTTATAAGAATAAATTGTTAGAAATTGAAAAGGCTAAACAGAATGCTTATGCTGAAACTGTCGCTAAAATTATGAATTCTATTGGGCCTGGTTTGATTGAAGCTCTTACTGCAACTGCCAATGCTGAAATTGCTAATAATCTTGTTAATGCTATTGCTCCATACTCTATTGCTGGGGATGACGAAAGCGTTGCTGATGTCACTAATAAACTTCTTCGCGGTTTACCAATTGACGATATTGTAAAAAGTATTGGCGGTAATGAATAATAAAAAAAATACTTTACCTTATTTTTAAGGTAAAGTATTTTTTTATTTGAAAATTTTAAAAAAATATTATATAATATTTATAGAAAAATAAGAAATGAGGAATTTTTTTATGAGCGTTGATTATAGAGTTTTTTATGGATATGGTTATGAAGTTTCTGATGAAAAAATATCTACACTTGCCCCAGAAAAACGCGATGAATTATTCGACAGTGATTATTTTACAATCCTTGATGGTTATTCTGAATCTTATAAGGGATTTTTTGGCATTACACTTGCGATCGTTGATGGATGTGAAGTATATCAAATTCCAGTAGTAGATGAAATGGATCATGATGAATTACACAAAATGCTTGCCGAATATAAGAATATCTTTGGAATTAAATCCAATGAAATCGCGCATCATTATATAGGATTTGCGGTGACGTAATTATGATGAAATTAACCAGTTTAAAACGTAAGAAGTATCAACGATATATTAATAAAATAATTCGTGAATTAAATAAAAATATTAAAAATGATTGGGTTTGGAATGGTCGTTTTACTATTTGCCAAAAGCAATCTAAATTTTATACTTATTATGACAATAGTGGCGCTCAATTATATGTTTTATTAGAATGTAAAGATAATAAAACAAATAAAACAGCACAATATTGGTTTGAAACTGGGCTTTTTGTAGAATCTAAAATTTGGTATTGGGTCAATCAGTGTATTGTAGAAAATTTTAATGTATGGGCGGAAGATCCCAATCCATTTGACCAAGCAAATTTAGAAGGTAGATATGCTAAAATAAATTTTAAGGAGATTGGTATAGTATGAAATTTATTTATGTCGATGACCTGCGGCCCACACCGGCCGGTAATATCTATGACGAGCATTTTAAAACTGTAAACGATACTCTTAAATATGTGCGCGCCGCATATAAAGCGGGAACTACTACTTTCTTTTTAGATTTAAATAATATCGAAATTTTGAACGAACTTGAAACTTTACATGATTCTGGGAAAATGCGACATCTTAAACTAAAAGTACATTTTCATTCTGATATACATTCTACTATTATAAAGCGCAATCATAAGTGGATGGAGGAAGTATAAATGGATCAAACTATTTTTTGTGATATGTGTGAATTAATCGCTGATATTATGGATTTAGAATATAATGCTCCTGATACAAATATGGACCATCTTTGTGCCAACGAAGCATGGATTCTTCTCCGTAAAATGACTGAAAAGAAATGTAAAGAAATTTATGAAGATTACGAAAGCGTTGCGGAAGAAGTTCTCGATTGCGTAAATGGCGTTATGAAATGCGGTTCTGTTTGGAATACCAAACTTAATGAAATTTTTGAATCTTATGATGATATTTATGATTTCTTTTTTAGATGCGATATGGAGGGAAAGCATGGAGACAAATAAACTTTATGGATATTTTAAAGGTAGTGTGCTTATGAAAGTGTCTTCTAGCAAAGAATTACTCCAAGAGATTTTGATGGATGATTATTATGAAGAAGCATACCATTGGTATAGTTATCTTACATCATTTTCTTCTGTATATTGGCTTCATGAAATTGATGAAATATCTTCTCCTCGTGTTTTTTGGCATCAGGCCAAAGATAAAGATTCTAATTTTGTTAATTCTCATTTATCTTCTCGATTTATTAAAGATTTGGAGGAATATCGAGTTGAATAAATTATATGGTTATTACATAGGAGAAAATCTAAAATATATTTCTTCTGATAAAGATTTACTTCAAGAAATTTTAGCAGATGATTATTTTGATTTTGCTTACTACACTTATAATCTTCAATGCCATGCCGTGGGCACAAAATATAGGCTTTGTCCAGAAGATGCTATTTCTTTTTGGAAAGTAGAAAAAGAACATCCTTTTTTATGCGAACAATATATTATAGATTTAGATTGCTATATTGAATAATTAAGGGGAAAAATTATGTATGCTCTTTTTATAAATGAAAAAATTACTTATACTTCTAATGATAGAGAATTACTTCAAGAAATAATTATGGATAGTTATTTTGATACAGAATATGAGCAATGGTTAATTTATTGTTTTTCCTTACCATTTAATTTGCCATCTTTAACTAAATATTATACTCCACAAGAATGGTGGAAAAAATTTGCGGCTCCTATGGCTACTTCTGCTTATGAAATTATAAATTTGGAGGATTATTATATTGAATAATATTTATATTTTATATAAACTAGAAAAACGAGCAGAAACGACTGACACTCTTTTATATTATGCTAGTTATGATAAAGGATTGTTAGAAGAAATTCTTTTATCTATTTGGGAAGAAGCAAAATATTTAATTTGGAATTATCCTAATAATCCTATTGATAATCAATGGAGAAAAGATAGTCTAAATTCTTATATTGAACAGTTTGGAATTACTAGCGTTCCTGAAGTAAGATAAATATTTTTACTAATCTTAAATATAAGGAGATTAATTATGAGCGTTGATGCTTCTGCAAGAATTGGATATGGATATATTATTTCAAGTGATGAACATCAGAATTATATGAACAAAATTGAAAATATAAATGATGCGAATTATATGACACTTGAAGATTATTTTTGTGATATTAATAGTTATGCTGCTGATAGCGATGTTTTTTGCGGTCTTACTCTCAGTTCTACTGATTATTATGAACCAATTAATATGAATATGTCTAGAGAAATAGATCTAAAAGATTGGGAAGATTTTATTAATTTATTTAAGAAAGAGTTCCCAGAAATTGCAGCGTCAGAAACTCCACAAATGTATCTATTTTGTGAATGGTGGTAAATTAAAGGGGCAATTTGTATTGCCTCTTTAATTTTTTAATTGAAAATTTTAAAAAAATATTATATAATATTTATAGAAAATAAGAAATGAGGTATTTTTTATGAAATATTATTTTTCTCACTTTGGCATAAGTGTTCCTAGAACTCTTAATGATGATTTAAATAATTGGGTACAAAAATATCTTCATTTCAATGGTCTTACTTTTTTATATAATAAAGAATCTGGTTATGCTTGGAAAGAACAAGTTATCTATATAGGAAAACAAGATAAACCTATTCATAATGATTTCCGTCAATTTCTTCATGAATATGGTTGCGATATCAATGCTACTAATTCTGTTTTAACTTTTTTACACGAATTAGGGCATTGTCTTACAGATAGCAATTATGATGATCTTGAACAAATTATTTTTAAGTTTCAAAAAGAAAGTGTATATAATGCTTTTGATTATTGGCATATTCTTGATGAATTTGAAGCAAATATGTTTGTTGTTAATTTTATGAATAATAATCCAGAAGCAGTAAAAGAACTTAATATGATTTTTGAAGGGTGGATGTGATAAAAATGAGTGCTTTAGTTGCTAAATCTTACCAGGAATTGGAACAGTTGTGCGAGCCATATGAAGTTAATGGTAAAATGTATGTAAAAGTTCGTATGAAAAATGGTCATGAAAAAGTTGTACGAGCATATAGTGAAGCAGAATATCGTCGTTATAATCCAGAAGTAACGATTATTCGGCCTGCAAAAAGTCGTAGGGATGTTCTTGGTTTTGGAGAAGCCGGTTATATTTGGATTTTTAAAGGTGATACTTATAGTCTTCTTGATTGGTTTAAACTTTCTCCTTGCCGTTATACTAAATTATGGGGATGGTATTTGCCGTCATCTGAAGAAATGCCAGAGACTATCCCTGCGGGAATCACTCCTGTTAAATTGGAATGGGATGAAATTTCTCTTGATGGTCAGTTAATTTCTGATAAAGATATTACTGCTATTGTTGATGAAAAGTTGTATGACCCGGGCACTTCTGTTTGGATTGGGAAAATTGGCGATCGTATTACTCTTAATCTGACTTGTGTTAGAGCAATTGAAGTAAATAATATGTATGGAACTAGTATTTTTCATACTTTCACCGATGAAGCTGGTAATGCTTTTACATGGAGCACTATGGCTAAGCATCTTGAAGAAGGCCATATGTATTATATGGCAGGAACAATTAAAGACCATACTACATATAAGGCTGTTAAACAGACTGTACTGACCCGATGCACTATTAAGGAGGATTTAGGAATTGTAGAATAAAATTATTAAAATTGGAATATTTACAATTTTAGGGATAGGTCTAGTTTATCTATGGTCTATCCTTAGAGTCATATATATTTTTTTACCAAAGGAGTATAAATAATGAAAGAACTTAAATGCCCTAATTGTGGAGGCCATGTAAAACATAAAGGTTGGGGTAAGTATTACTGTGAATATTGCGGAACTGAATTTGAAAATAAAGACGAATATGGAATTATCCATATTGTTAAAGAGCAGTCTGATACGGTGACATTGGCAGCAAAAGCCATTGTAGATGAACATATGCTTCGTTGCTACTCTTTAATAGGAGAAGATAAAGATAAAATGTATGCTCATATTAAAGAAAGTCTTTGCGATCAGTTAGCCCATGGATTAGTACAATACCTTAATCTAAGAGAAAATTATGACCCAATGCATATGAATATGAGTTTCATTGGAACTGTTGATGTAGTTGATCCAGCATCTAGGAGGTATTCATATTGAAAGAATTTGTCTATTATAATAGTATGTTAGATGAATTTAAAGATTTATATTTTCATTTTAAAAATTTAGATACTTCGTCTAAGTAGCGATATCTTGCTGGAATTGATGACCATGAATTGACAAGAACTATTGATTTTTTTCTAAGTTCTATGGCAAGTTTAACATCTTATAATAATATAGATGACTTTTATCTTTTGCAAGAACTTTATGAAAATGATGACCCAATAGTCGTTAATGATAAACAATTTACAGTAAATACTATTGAAGATTTATTCGATTTAGCATTTGCTCGTAATTTTGAGGAAAATCTTTTTCATATTTATGATAAATATAGAGAATTTGGTTCTTCTATTGAAGATGCTATTTTATTTTTAACCTATGATAACGAATACATAGAGGAACTTTATACGGAAGAAGAATTAGAACAAATAGCAGAAGATATCCAAAATTATATAGAAGATGAAACAGTAAAAGTTCATTTTGATGGAGAAATGTTCTTTATTGAACAAGAAGCTCAAGATGAAAATGAAGATTATTGACATTCTTTAAAAAAAATGATAAAATTAATATAGAAAATAATGTATTGGAGTTGTAAAGAATGTCTGATAATTTAACATCCACTGTAAATACAGTTTGTTCTTCAAATTCTATTACAAGTGGTAATGATAATAGTAGTATATAGTTTTCTATTGCAGATGATCGTATCAAGGTTACTGGGCTATCATCTACTGATACATATACTATTTAGTCTGGAGAAACATATAGTAATAATATCTCAATAGGAGATTATACTGCGAATGATTATAGTTTTACTTATCAACCATTAACATCGTCATCTTATGTATGGCCTAATAATGGATGGTAGTCTATAGAAGATATAATAGAGAAAAAATTAGCGGAGGAAAAACAAAAAGATAAAATGAGTAATACTGATTTTAGTTTTGGCCCATATACATCAAATAATTTACGTCTTTCTACTTTTGGAATTGCTCTTAAAAATAAAGAGAATAAATGGGTATCTTTTGATCGCTAGAGAAATGCTATTGTTGATGTTAATATTTTAAATATTGAAATTGAAAATTCTAAAATTTTCTATAAATTTCCAAAAGCAATAAGCGATGTTGAGGTTGGAGATATTGTTCTTCATAATGGAAATTTGATGTTTGTTGAAGAAATTAAAGATAACCGTTTTGTTGTTATTAACCCATATGAAGGTACAGAATTAACAATCCTTCCTTCAATGTCTCCATTTGGATTTAATTATGTCACTGTTATTATATCTATTACAGATTATTTACCAGAAGCTGATTCAAATAATCCATTTGGTAGTTTACTTCCTTTAATGTTTATTAAGGATAATAATAATAATAATAATTTACTTGCTTTGTTTGCTTTAACACAGAAAAATAATATAGATATTGATCCAACTATGTTGATGTTAATGGGTGGAAGTCCATATCTTTATTTTATGTTAAATAATAAGAAAGATAAGAATAATAAAGTAAATGAAAAGGATAATTCAAAGGATTAATATTTAATCCTTTGAATTTTTGCTGTTAAAGGACAAACAATGATAGAAAAACTTTCAGAACAAGATAAAGATTTAATTTATAATTATATTAGAACATTTGGTCCCATTAATGATAATTATGAACCAGAGCATGATTTTAGTGGATTTGATATTATATTACACGAATGGGATCGCCAAAAACAAACTTTATACAAACTTTTAGGAAATAATTTTATTGTGCGGCGTCCTTATACTTATATGTATAATACAGATGCAATAGTAAAAAAAATGTCAATAGAGAAATATACTCCAGCTTATGAGAATTTTTCATAGTGGATAAAAAAAGAAGTCTTGGGGCCTATGTCAACTCAAGATTATGGTGTTTATACTATGATTAGGGATACTTTTGATTTATCAGTATTAGCAGATAATAAATACCCTTATGCAACGACAACCTATTATTTGCCACCAGATAATGAAAAATTTAAAGTATCAAAAGGTATGCGCCCATTACGTATTTTATCTAAAATTGCACAAAAATATAAATGTGATGAACAAATTTTTGAAAATTTTAGACTTTGGCATTCTCAAATGTTAAATAGTAAAATGGTTGATGGGGAACTTTGTTTATCAATCCATCCATTAGATTTTATGACAATGAGTGATAATAATAATAATTGGTCTAGTTGTATGAGTTGGATGGATCATGGAGATTATAGATGTGGCACTATAGAGTGTATGAATTCTCCATATATTTTAGTAGCATATTTGCATAATCCAGAACATACTATGGAGCCTATTCAAGGTATGGAATGGAATAGTAAACATTGGCGTGAATTATTCGTTGTTTATCCAGAAATGATGTCAGAGATTAAAGGATATTGTTTCCAAGATCTACATTTAACAAATACGGTCTTAATGTGGATTAAAGAATTGGCAGAAAATAATTTAGGATGGACTTATGATAATGATGAAATAAATGTTGCTAATACTATTCCTTGGAATGAAGATGATGATTTACTTATTAATATTTCCCCTGAGCAATATATGTATAATGATTTTGGGACTCTTGATACGCATCGTGCAAGAATTAATCGTAATAAAATAGGGAAATATCATTTAACTGAATGGCAAGATAAAGAAGCAACAAATTGGCATTATATGGCAGAATTTTCTTATGGAGGTTTAGCCACATGTATGTGGTGTGGGCAACCAATAGAAGATAGAGAAAGAGATAATGCCGTAATGTGCATAAAATGCGATAATGGAACTTATTGCGCTTGCTGCGGAGATTATCTTCCTAAAGATTATTTTTATTATATTGATGATTTAGATGATCCTATTTGTGAAGAATGTTTTGAAACTGAATGTGTCGTTGATGATCTAACTGGTTATTCTCATCTTGCACAACATTGTGATTGCCTTCATTGGTTAATTGGGTATGATGATAACAATAATCCTATTTATTATGATAATGTCATTTATGTATATGATCCTGATACTAACCCAGAATATTTTAAAGTATTTAATAATAAACCTCGTATAGACAAACGTCTTTGGGATGTCAAATATTATATTACATTAGATGATGTGATTGATAAGGATAGATTCGCTGAAATATTTGATTTAAATTCTAGTATCCCTGATGTTATCGCAGATTACACGGCTATTTGAAAATTTAAAAAAAAAATTATATAATATAATTGTAAAAAAGATAAGAAATATCTTTAAAAAAGAAACAGATGAACGGCATACTTATTAAAAAAGGAAATCTAATTGCAAATTTAAAAAAAATATTATAAAATAAGTATGTAAAAAAGAAAAAAAATAATTTATTAATGAAAGGTGAATAAAAATTATGTCTGATTCTGTTGTTAAGGT
>Ga0247610_10003452_pt1 | contig 17366 bp, 14 predicted proteins | sample 174DNAGHGhighgp2_FD_193483 | JGI IMG/M metagenome (GOLD analysis project Ga0247610, IMG submission 193483) | Sheep rumen microbial communities from Palmerston North, Manawatu-Wanganui, New Zealand - 1742 DNA GHGhigh gp2 | ecosystem: Host-associated > Mammals > Digestive system > Stomach > Rumen... | reverse complement strand
ATCGGCGGGATCGTCGGCCAGATGGAGCCCTACCTGCAGGTCAACGATGCGGATTCGATCCGTCAGGCGATCGATGAACTGCATGATATGGTAAATGCCACGCTGAACATGATGGATGCAAATAACACCGTGCTCCGCGCGGATATGGATAACCTGAAACTTTACGCGGATGCCGCTTCGGATACCGGGGCGGATATGAGCAACAGTGCCACGGATTACATCAACGATAACACCGCTGTGGTGAATGAAGCCGCTGACCGTGCTTCGGACATCATGGATATGCTTCCGACGGTCGTGGATAACGTCAGTGCGGCGGGAGACCGTACACAGGATCTGGCGGATACACTCCGGCGGACTAACGAGGATCTGCATATCAGCGGGAAAATGTCGGATGCCGATAAGGAAAAAGCTGATGCTTACGTGGATGATCTGGACCGGCAGTCGGAAATCCTCCGGGAGAGCTCCGAAAAACTGCAGGAGGGTGCGGACCGTCTGTCGGAAGCAGCAAGCGGGAACAATCATATCGGTGTCATCGGAAGGGATGCGGAGTATTTCGAGATCCTGGCGGAAATGGCGGGGCCGATGTCCGACAGCCTGTCGGCGATCGGCCAGTCGGAAAAGGATCTGTCCGGATTGTACAGCATTTATTCGGTTTATGTAAGTGATGCTGCGCAGGATACACACGAAAATGCAGACAGGGCTCTCAATGAGATGGATGATACCATGAACTCTCTGGACAAGGCCCAGGAAGGTGTCAGCGATATCACGAGTTATATGAATGCCCAGTCGGATCTGCAGCTCGTTCAGATCGACCGCAGCTGGGACGGAAAAGTCGATGAACTGCACAGCGAGCTGAATGAGATGAGTGATACCGTCGGCAGGCTTTCCGATCATGCGGGAGAATACTCTGCTGAGGTGAACGATCGTCTTCGCGCGATCAATGATCAGATCAACAAGATCAATTCGATGGCAGTCGATAAGGTCACGCAGCTGACGGACAACGGTTTTGACGATGTTTATACCGACATTTCGGACATCAGCATCCTGACTGCGACGCTCGGGAAAGTGGCCAGCTGCGTCAATTACGGTGAGGTAAGAGGCGATATCAATATCGGCGGGATCACCGGGGCGATGGCGCTGGATGAGGATGATCCCGAAAGCAATGCTGCAGGATCGGTAGAGTTTTCCATCGGGCAGAAGTATACCACGCAAAATATACTGCACAACTGCACCAACCGCGGGTATATCACCGCGAAAGGAGACGGTGCAGGATGTATCGTCGGATATATGGCACACGGTGTCGTGGATAAAGCTTATGCATACGGTGTCGCGGAGAGTACCGGAGGAAACTATGTCGGCGGGATCGCAGGACAGTCGATGTCAACGATCCAGGGAAGTTACGTTCTGTGTGCGATCGCGGGCGGAGAGTACGTCGGAGGCGTTGCAGGTTATGGGAATACGATCCGGGGCTGCTATGCGATGCCGACGATACAGAGATACAGCGGAAAATGCGGAGCGATCGCCGGACAGATCAAGATCGAAGAGGATACGGAAGAGCCGCATCTGGAAAGCGTAACGGAGAATCATTATGTCAGCGATCTGTTTTACGGGATCGACGGGATCAGCTACGGCGGCGCAGCGGATCCGATGAGTTATGAGGCATTGATCCGGACACCGGGGATCCCGATCGAGTTCCGGTTCCTGACGGTTACGTTCCGTGTGGAGGATACCTATCTCGGGGCGCAGCAGATCGCTTACGGAGAGAGCATGGATTCGATCGTCTATCCGGAGATCCCGTACAGGACCGGATACTACGGGATGTGGCCGGAGCCGGAAGAAGGCACGGTACAGGGTAATCTGGTGATCACGGCAGAGTATGTGGATGCGGTGCGTGTCCTGGCAAGCGGAAATATCGATACGGAGAGCGGGAAGGTCCTGGGCTATGTGGACAGTGAATTCAATAATACCGCAGGCCTGATCGTACAGCAGACGCATGAGATCGAATTTACGGGAGATCCCCTTGTGTCGGAAAGCGTGGTATACCGTGTCAGCCTTGTGGATATGCCGGGAGGAGAAGATGCGGATTACCCCGTCCGGCTTTATAATCCTATCGAGGGAAATCACGTTGCCTGGTTTTATGACGGAAACAGCTGGGTGCAGGTGGCGTCGGCTGACAGAGGAAATTATGTTCAGGTGACGATGCACGGATTGAACGGTGTATTTGCTATCGTAAAACCTTCGGTCGATCTCTCATTCCTCTTTACGACGATCGCTCTGGTCGTAGCTGCGATACTGATCATAGTCCTGATCGTGATACGCAGGAAAAAAAGAAAAGAGAAGAAAAATAATACAGAGAAAGATGATCAAGAAAAAGAGAAAGGAAGCAGTGAAAAATGAATGTAGCCGAGAAACTGTTTTGCAGAGTGTTCCAGTTCGGATTTAAGGTGGCGATCCCGATCCTTCCTTACCGGAACCCGAAGATCTTAAACAGGATCGATCAGATCCCGAAGACACTGGAAGAACAGGGGATCACAAGTGTATTGCTGGTAACGGATGCGGGGATAAGGGGACTCGGTCTGACGAAGCATCTGGAAGAGTTGCTTCAGACAAACGGGATCCGTCTTGCCGTGTATGATAAAGTACAGGCAAACCCTACCGTGGATCAGGTGGAGGAAGCAAGACAGCTTTATCTGCAGAATGAGTGTCAGGCGACGATCGGTTTCGGCGGAGGTTCCTCGATGGATTGTGCCAAGGCAGTTGGGGTTCTGATCGCAAGACCGGACAAAACCCTGGCGGATCTCGGAGGAATACTCCGGGTCTGGAAGAAGACTCCGTTTATGATCGCGGTACCGACGACTGCGGGAACCGGATCGGAAACAACAGTTGCTGCCGTGATCTCCGAACCGGAGACGAAACACAAGTATGCGATCATGGACTTTCCGCTGATCCCCGATATCGCGGTGCTCGATCCGGAGACGACACGTTCTCTTCCGCCTGCCGTAACGGCCGGTACGGGAATGGATACGCTGGTGCATGCCGTTGAAGCATACATCGGCCGCTCGACGACAAAGCTTACGAGAAGAGAGGCATTACGCTGCGTACGTCTGGTTTTTGACAATCTTGAGAAAGCCTATAAAAACGGGAACAACATGCGTGCACGCAGAAATATGATGCGTGCTTCCTATCTCGGAGGATGTGCGTTTACCGTTTCCTATGTCGGATACTGTCATGCGGTGTCACATTCGCTGAGTGCACGTTATAATGTACCGCACGGGCAGACCTGTGCAGTGCTCTTCCCTTATGTGCTGGAAGCATACGGGGCAGCGATCTATCCCCAGCTGAAAGCTCTGGCCGTTGCCGCACGTCTTTGCCATCTCGATGCGGACGAAACCTACGCGGCAAAACTCTTTATCGAAGCCGTGAAGGATCTGAACCGGAAGATCGGGATCGGTACGACGGTTCCGGGGATCCGGGAAGAGGATATTCCGAACCTGGCAAGGCAGGCTGCAAAGGAAGGTAATCCGGTTTATCCTGTTCCCGTCCTGATGGATGCCAAAGCGCTGAAGCAGTTTTATTATGATGTATACGAAAGGAACTGATCATGACGAATAAGGAAAAAGAAAAAGTTATTCTTGCACAGAGAGCATATTTTAAAAGCGGGAAGACTCTGTCTGTCGGGATGCGGGAACGTGCCCTGAAAAAACTCTACCGGGCGATCCGGAAATACGAGAATGAGATTCTCGATGCACTTCGGGAGGATCTCGGGAAAAGCCGCATGGAGGGATTCATGTGCGAGGTGGGACTCAGCCTCAATGAGATCTCGCATATGCTCAAGCACCTCCGCCGTTATGCGGCACCGAGACCGGCGATCACGCCGATCACAAACTTCGCTGCGATCTCAATGGTTTACCGGGAACCGTACGGAAACGTGCTGATCATGAGTCCCTGGAATTATCCGTTCCTGCTTACGATCTCGCCGCTGGTTGATGCGATCGCAGCAGGCAATACGGCAGTTGTAAAGCCCTCCGCCTATTCGCCGGCGACTTCTGCGGTGATCGAAAAGATGATCGGAGAAACCTTCCCGAAGGAATATGTGGCGGTGATCCTGGGCGGACGGGAGGAAAACTCGTACCTGCTTTCTCAGAAATATGACATGATCTTCTTTACGGGATCACAGGCGGTGGGAAAGGAAGTGCTGCGTGCAGCTGCACCGAATCTGACTCCCGTAACGCTGGAACTGGGAGGAAAGAGCCCCTGTATCGTCGACGGATCCGCAAACATAAGGCTGGCTGCGAGACGGATCGTTTGGGGAAAAAATTTAAACTGCGGTCAGACCTGCGTGGCTCCGGATTATATCATATGTGAAGAGTTTATCCGTGACGATCTGGTCGAAGCGATCCGGAAAGAAATCCTGAGACAGTTTGGGAAAAAGCCGCTGGAGAATCCGAACTACGGAAAGATGATCAACGAGAAACATTTCCGCCGGGTAATGAAACTGATCGATAAAGATAAGGTTGTGATCGGCGGAGAAAAGAATGAGAAGACGCTGCAGATCGCACCCACACTGATGAAGGATGTGGACTGGCAGGATGCGGTCATGCAGGAGGAGATCTTCGGACCGGTTCTTCCGGTACTGACTTATCGTGATCTCGATGAGCTGATCGAACGCCTGCAGGATATGGCGCATCCGCTTGCACTGTATATCTTTTCCGGGGATAAGGATAACATCCGTAAGTGCAGAACGCATCTGCGCTACGGAGGCGGCTGCATCAATGATACGGTGGTGCATCTGGCGACGCCGGAGATCCCGTTCGGCGGATTCGGAGAAAGCGGAATGGGTGCGTATCACGGGAAAGCAGGTTTTGACACGTTTTCACACAAAAAGAGCATCATGGATAAGAAAGAATGGATCGATCTGCCGATGCGTTATCAGCCGTTCCGGAAGATCTATGAGTTTATGCTCCGCATAGTGCTGCGTTAGATCTCTTCCTCGACATCCTGATCGGAAAGCGGAAGAGAGAAGATGAACTCGGATCCCTCGCCCTCGGTGGAGATGACGTTGATGTTTTCGCCGTGGGCGCGGATGATCTCCTTGGTAATGGACAGGCCGAGCCCTGTCCCTTTTTTATCTTTTCCACGGGAGATATCGGATTTGTAGAAGCGGTTAAAGACCATCGGCACGCTGTCTTTCGGAATGCCGATCCCGTGGTCTTTGACACTGACAAATACCTTGCCGTGTTTTTCCGTGGTCTCGACACGGATCTCGGAGTTTTTGTGACTGAACTTGATCGCGTTATCGATGAGGTTGTAAATGACCTGCTGGATACGTGTCAGATCCGCATGAACGAGGAGCAGATCCCCGGTCAGGTGTAGATCCATCGTGATGTGTTTTTCCCGACAGCTTCCTTCGAAGGTGGAGATCGTATTGCGGATGACGCGGTTGATATCAAAGTCGCTGTATTCCAGGATCATGCCCTGCGTGTTGAGATTGTTAAGGGTCAGCAGCGAATTGGTCAGCTTGATCAGCCGGTCGGTTTCATTGGTCACGATAGAGATGTACTTGGGATACATTTCTTCGGGGATCGTACCGTCCTGCATTGCGACGAGATAACCCTTGATCGAAGTTAAGGGCGAACGGAAATCATGAGAAACATTTGCCACGATATGTTTCTGGTTGTCTTCGCCGCGGGCAAGTTCCTGCGCCATGTAGGCAAGAGATGCGGCCAGATAACCGATTTCGTCATCACTCTCTACGGGAATCTCATACCGGAGATTTCCGGCTGCATATTGCTCTGTCGCTGTAATGATACGGCGAAGCGGCATGTACACGAGCTCCGTAAAGAAGATCAGGATCATCAGAGAGAGCAGGAGCAGGATCAGGAGTAAAATATAGTCAATATTGACGAGATTATTTGCGGAGTCGCGGAGCAGCTCGGTATCGTAATGGATCAGAACATATCCGCGAACCGTGTATCCGTAGGTGATCGGTGAAGCAACAGACAGATGGTCGTTTTCAAAGATGCCGTAAAAATCTCCGACGGAATAGAAAGAACCGGAGAGCGCGGTCATATCGAATCCCTCGATCGTGATAGGATGATCAACATCCAAAGGCAGTGCGGAGTCCAGAACGATCAGTCCGGAAGGGTTAACGATCTGGATCCTGGCATTTAATCCGGCGGCAACCTGGTCGATATCGTTTTTTAATGCGGTCAGGGATACTTCGTTCTGGTACAGAGCAAGAGCTTCATTTTCTGCCAGACGGTTGGAGGACTGATACAGCTCTTCGGCCTTGCTTTTATGCAGTTCGTCAATCGTCATCTGCTGCATGAACGTAGCCACGACGACAAAGCCGAAGACGGCAAAGAGCAGATAAGCAACAAGGAATTTGAGATACAGAGTTTTCTTCATGGATCACCGTGTTTCGAACTTATATCCGACACCCCAGATCGTTGAGATCTTCCATTCGCTGTGATCTTTGATCTTTTCACGGATACGCTTGATATGTACATCTACCGTGCGCGTGTCGCCGAGGTATTCATATCCCCAGATCCGGTCCAGGAGCTGCTCCCGTGAGAATACATGGTTGGGAGATGATGCGAGGAAATACAGCAGTTCCAGTTCTTTCGGGGGCATGTCGATACGATTGCCCATGTAGGTCACGCTGTAGTTGGCGCGGTTTATGATCAGATCCGGATAGCGGACCTCGTCATCATTCGTTTCTTCCGTTTGTGCCGTGCCGGCTTTATAACGTCGTAAAACCGCTTTGACACGTGCAACGAGTTCTTTGGAATCAAAGGGTTTTTCCATATAATCATCGGCACCGAGTTCGAGGCCGAGGACTTTATCGAAGATCTCTCCCTTTGCTGAAAGCATGATGATGGGAATCGCAGAGGTCGCACGTACTTCGCGGCACACCTGATAACCGTCAATTCCCGGAAGCATCAGGTCCAGTAGAATGAGGTTCGGCTGAAATGTTCCGACGGTAGACAGCGCGGTTTCACCGTCCCCGACGATCATTGTTTCGAAGCACTCTTTCGTAAGATAGAGACTGATCAGTTCTGCGATGTTTTCATCATCATCGACGATCAGGATTTTCTGTTTTGCACCCATAGTGTTTTCTCCTTCAAAGGTTTATAGTCTGACGATCGTAACGCCTGCGTCACCCTCGCCGTGTGCGGCGAGTTCAAAGCCGGTAACAAACGGCAGTGTTTTCAGATATTCATGTATTCCGTGACGGAGGGCACCGCTGCCTTTTCCGTGCACGACGCGGACACGGTCGATCCCGGAGAGTGTCACATCATCCAGATATTTTCCAAGGCGGTGGATCGCCTCGTCAACGGTACAGCCGATCAGGTTGATCTCCGGAGAAACGGAGGCGGATTTCTGCAGGCTGTTATTCCTTCCGTTACTGCGGGGTTTTGCAGGAGTCTCGTCGCGGCTTTCCGCATAGGAAAGATCGGTCACCCGGACACGCGAGGCGATAATGCCGCACTGTACATTGACATAGCCTTTGTTGTCCGGTGCGGAAGTGATCTCACCGTCGATCCCCATCTTGCGTACGTGAACCCTGGTACCGGGGACGGCATCTTTGGGATCGAATTTTTTCGGCGCGGTTTCCGTTTGCTTGGCAGTCCGTTTCATCGTGTCGCGATAGATCGCTTCATCGTGTTTGGAAATCTGTTCCCGGACCGATCCGCGTTTTTTCTCCATGGTAGTGATCTTCATCTTGTCGCCCTGTGTGGTAAATGCACGTATGGTCTCGTCGGCGACGCTTTTCGCTTCCTTCAGTATTTCTTTTGCTTCCAATCGGGCATCGTTCAGAAGATCGTCCCGTTTGGCGCTCAGTTTTTCTTCTTTTTCGAGAATGGCCTGTTCCCGGCGGTCCAGTTCTTTGCGGCGTTCTTCAAAATTTTCCTGGTCCTGCATCAGCCGTATCCTTCTGGATTCCAGATCGGAGATCACATCTTCCATGCGCTGGTCTTCGCTGTCGATATAGGTACCGGCAGTCTCGATGATCGATTCGGGAAGTCCAAGCTGCTTGGAGATCGCAAATGCATTGCTTTTTCCGGGGATCCCGATGAGAAGACGGTAGGTGGGACGAAGACTTTCAATGTCAAACTCACATCCTGCGTTTTCTACGCCGGGCGTGGACAGAGCGTATTCTTTCAGTTCGCTGTAATGTGTGGTCGCCATCGTGCGGATATGGTGTTCATGCAGATGCGTCAGGATCGCCTTCGCAAGCGCGGCACCTTCGACCGGATCCGTACCGGCACCGAGTTCGTCGAAAAGACAGAGGGAATCGGCGTTTGCCTTTTTCAGGATCTGTACGATTGACGTCATGTGAGAAGAAAACGTGGAGAGGCTCTGTTCGATGCTCTGCTCGTCTCCGATGTCGGCGAATACTTCGTGAAAAATACTGAGTACGGAACGATCCCGCGCCGGAATGTGAAGTCCTGCCTGTCCCATCAGAGTCAGAAGTCCGACGGTCTTCAGTGAAACGGTTTTCCCGCCGGTGTTGGGGCCGGTTACGATCAGGAGATCATAGTCATCTCCGAGAGCAACGTCGATAGGGACGGCCGAAGAAGGGTCCAGAAGAGGATGTCTTGCCCCGCGCAGCACGATCCTTCGTCCCTCCTCGTAGATCGGTCTTGTGGCATTGCAATGCATCGCATACTTTGCCTTTGCAAAAATAAAATCCAGAAGCGTGACGTTTTTCTGGTCTTCGAGTATGACAGCCGAAGACTCTGCACATTTCGAGGAAAGGGCAGAGAGGATCCTTGCGATCTCGTCTTTTTCATCGACGCGGAGCTGCGTCAGTTTATTATCCAGTTCAACGACTACGGAGGGCTCGATGAAGAGCGTGGACCCCGTGGAAGAGTGATCGTGAACGATCCCCGGGACCTGTGAGCGGTACTCGGCCTTTACGGGGATGCAGTAGCGGTCGCCCCGCATCGTGATCACGGCATCCTGAAGGTAGCTCCGGCAGGAGGTGTTGACCATATGGTTCAGCTGGCTGTGAATCCGGCCGGTGATCGTCTGAAACATTCCGCGGATCTCTTTCAGCCGGCTGCTGGCGTCATCGCTCATCTCTTCCTCCGAAAGGATGCAGCGGGAGATTTCCCTTGCAAGCGGGGGAAGCGGATCAAGTACGGAAAAATAGCGGCTTAAACAGTCAAAATCCGTGGTTTCGCCGTTATCAAAAGAAGATTCGTAATCGCAGAGCGCGGAAGTACAGATCAAAAGGCGTGCGACTGAAAGAAGCTCGGCCATGGAAAGGGTGCGTCCCTTTTCCGCTGCCTGCAGGATCTTGCGCAGATCTACGTTGGCGCCGAAAGAAATCCGGTCATTTTTGAAGAGCCGCTGCAGTGCTGCAGCGGTTTCATCCTGGGCGTCTCTGATCCATTCCGCGTTTCCGGATGGACGAAGGTTCAGGCACATTCTGCGGGCCGGCTCACTTCCGGCATATCCGCTCAGGATCTCAACGATTTTGTCATATTCCAAAGTGTGGAGTACTTTCGCGTTCATAACAGTACTACTATAGCCTTTTTTTATGGAAAAATCAATGTTCCGCGGGGAAATGATCGCTTTACAACAGCGGCGGATTTCGATATACTGTATGCGTTATGGCAGATGAAAAGACGGAAAATACACCGCAGGAAAAAGAAACTGCGAGTGACTATAATTTTATCCGCGAACAGATCAAGGAAAGGCCGATCAACAGGAAACGGCTCTTCCGGCGTACGATGCTGACAGCCGGTCTGGCTGTGATCTTCGGAGTCATCGCGTGTATCACGTTTCTCCTGCTGGAGCCTTTGCTCAGTAAGATGATCTCTTCCGATAAAGAAGTGGAAATGACGGTAGTATCGCTTCCTGCGCCCGCGGAAGAGGAGGAAGAGATCCCGGAGGTCGAGATCTCTGAGGACGGAGGCGATAAGATCCATGCACAGAGCGTGGGGGAAGAAGGCGGCGAAGAAATCTCCGTAGTCGAGGTGGAAACTCCCATTGAAGATATGACGCTTTCCGATGACGAGGTCGGGAATGGTGAGGATGAAGTACCCGCAGGAACCGGTGAAGAGACGGTTCCGGGACAGGATACTCCGGTCGCGCCTGTGGTCTACGAAAGAGTGGAACTGGAACTGGAGGATTACCGGCAGCTTTATCGCGGAATGTATGCGATGTCGGAGGAGGTTTCCAAGAGTCTGGTGACGATCACGGGAGTATCTTCCAATGAGGATTGGCTGAGTGAGAGTTTTCAGTCGACGCGACAGGAGATCGGACTGATCATTGCGGAGAACGGATATGAACTCCTGATCCTGGCGGACAGCAGCCGTCTGCAGAATGCGGACAGTATCCGTGTGACTTTTTCCGATGGCAGCGGAGGGGAACTGCGGGAAAAATCCATCGACAGGGATACAGGGCTTGCGATCTATGCGATCCTTTTGTCCGGTTTGTCAGATGAGATGAGGATCCATGCAAGTGAACGCACGGCGGTACTCGGAAGTTCTTACGCCAGCAGTATCCTCGGAAATGCCGTGATCGCGGTGGGCAAACCCCTGGGAACCACTTCGGTAGGATACGGAGCAGTCACCTCCGTAAACCGTATGATCAGCTACAGTGACGCGTCGTACCAGCTTCTGACAACAGATATCAGCGGCAGTGAGACCGGCAGCGGTATCCTGGTGAACCTGCGCGGACAGGTGGTAGGAGTGATCTGTCAGCAAAACGCCGGAGAAGGCATGGAGAATCTGATCCATGCTTATGGGATCAGCAGTATTCGCAAACTTGTTGAAAATATGACGAACGGGGTCAAATTGCCGTCACTTGGTCTGTATGTCAGCGAGATCCCGGTCGAGGTCTCGGAAGAGCTCGGCATTCCGAAGGGCGTATGTGTTACACAGCTGGAGATGGATTCGCCTGCGATGAAGGCCGGATTGTTAAAAGGTGACGTTATACAGATGATCGGGGGAATGCAGTGTTCTACCGTGACCGATTACATGAATGCACTGCAGAGCCAGTCTCCGGAAGAGAGTACGGAGATCATATATGCGAGAACAAACGGTGAGAGCTATCGCTCTGTGACGATCGAGATCGTACTCGGCGAAAAAGATACCACACCGTAACGACGAAGGAGGAAAGGCAGATGAGATATCTGAAGGAGCTGACGGACGGAAGCAGGATACAGGGAGTGTACTACTGTAAGAGCAAGCTTTCCACCGTTACAAAGGCCGGTAAGCCGTACGACAGTCTGGTTCTTCAGGATAAGACGGGATCACTTGATACGAAAGTATGGGAGCCAAATAATGCAGGGATCGGAGAATATGAAGCCGGGGATTTCATCGAGGTGAACGGTGATGTTGTCGTGTTCAACGGTGCTTATCAGGGAAGATTGACGCGGATACGGCGCTGCAGCGAAGACGAGTATGATATTGCGGATTACATGCCGGCGACGAAGAAAAATATCGATGAGATGTTTACGGAACTGCTGGCCATTGCAGATTCGGTAAAAGATGAACATTATCATGCGCTGCTGGATCTCTTCTTTCGTGAGGAGGCTTTCGCCAAGGCATTTCGAAAAAGCTCTGCGGCAAAAACGGTACATCATGCATTTATCGGAGGGTTGCTGGAGCATACACTTTCCGTTGCGCAGATCTGTGAATTCCAGTGCGGAAAATACCCTCTTCTGAAACATGATCTGCTGATCACATCTGCTCTGCTGCATGATATCGGCAAGACGACAGAACTCTCGGAGTTTCCGGCGAATGATTATACGGATGAAGGCCAGCTGATCGGACATATCGTCACAGGGACGATCCTGATCAGCGAGAAGATTAAAATGATCGAGGGTTTTCCGGAGGATAAGGCAGCAGTGCTGAAACATTGCATCCTGGCGCATCATGGCGAATTGGAATTCGGTTCGCCCAAACGTCCTGCATTGATCGAGGCACTGGCACTGAATATGGCTGATAATATGGATGCCAAGATCGAAACATTCTCGGAGACGCTGGAAGCAAACGACCGTGAAGGATGGCTCGGATACAGCAAGTTTTTGGACAGTAATATTCGCAGAACCTGAGGCGAGTGGATCAATGACAGAAAAAAAATATGAGAAGAACCAGATAATAGAAATTCAGATCACGGATCTCGGATCGGAAGGGGAAGGCATCGGAAAGATTGACGGCTTTCCTTTTTTCGTGAAGGGGGCGATACCGGGAGATACGATCCGTGCATCGGTGATGAAAGTAAAGAAGAATCTCGGATATGCGAGATTGCAGGAAATAGAGAAGGCGTCTTGCGACCGCGCAATGCCGGAATGTCCGGTTTACGGCAGATGTGGCGGCTGCCAGCTCATGCATCTGAAATATGAGGCACAGCTGAAGTACAAGGAGAAGAAAGTACGTGACGCGCTGCACCGGATCGGCGGTGTGGATGAAGACGTGCTGAACCGGGTGACGGAGCCGATCATCGGTATGGGAGAGGGTGTACTGCGATACAGAAACAAAGCGCAGTATCCCTTCGGGACGGATCGTGACGGAAACGTTGTCTGCGGCTTTTATGCAGGACGGACACACAGTATCATTTCGCAGACCGATTGCACGCTCGGTCACTCTGTAAACAGGGAAATATTGCAGTGCGTATTAAACTGGATGAAAGAGTTCGGGATTGCTGCGTATGATGAGGTGAATGGGAAAGGCATGCTTCGTCATGTTCTGATCCGGCGCGGACATTATTCCGGAGAGATCATGGTCAGCCTCGTCATTAACGCGGAAGAACTGCCGCATGCAGAGGAGCTCTGTCAAAGTCTCGAAAAGATTGATGGGATGCATTCGATCTCCTATAGTATCAACCGGAAGAATACGAATGTCATAATGGGAGATAATTACCATGTGATATGGGGAAAAGCGACGATAGGGGATGAAATACGTCGAAACGAAAGTGCTTTACAATTCGACATTTCGCCTCTTTCATTCTATCAGGTGAACTCGATACAGATGGAGCGATTGTATTCGGCTGCGCTGGAATACGCGGGTCTGACGGGGAAGGAAACAGTCTGGGATCTCTACTGCGGGATCGGAACCATTTCCCTTTTTCTGGCGAAGGAAGCGCGGATCGTATATGGCGTGGAGATCGTCCCGCAGGCGATCGAAGATGCGAAAGAAAATGCAAAGAGAAACGGAATAGAAAATGTAAAGTTTTTCACCGGTGCAGCTGAGGAGATACTTCCGAAATCCAATCTGCCGCATCCGGATGTCATAGTCGTCGATCCACCCCGAAAGGGCTGCGATTATGCCTGCCTCGATACAATGGTAAAGGCAGGATCGCAGCGTATTGTTTATGTCAGTTGTGATCCTGCAACCCTTGCCAGGGATGTCAGATTCCTCCGCGAGAACGGATATGAGTTAAAGCGTGTCCGCCCCTGTGACATGTTCCCAAATACATATCATGTTGAGACCGTGTGTCTCTTGAGCAACACCCAAAGCAAGAAGAAAGAGTCCTATATTACGCTTGATGTGGAGATGGCAGATTACTATCGCATCAAGAACGAAAGGAAGAATTCTACCACCTTTTCGGTATAAATCAGTTCAAAGAATGGGGAAAATATGAAAAGGAAAACTATGAAAAGGAAAACTATGAAAAGGAAAACTATCATGGCGGTGCCCGCCGCCTGTTTTTTGGGCGTCATGGCCACCTGTCTGCTTGGAATAATCATCGGTTCGTTTTATGACTTCAGGATCAACGAGATGCTTGCCAATAAGACTGAACTCGGCGCATTCTTCGCCACATATGGATCATACTTTTCCTACTGCCTGTACCCTGCGGCAGGATCATGCTTATTTGTGGGCCTCAAGAAAAAGGGGAATCGTTACCGCGCACTGGCATATACTTTGCTTTTTTTGAGCCTGTTTATGGCTGTGTATTATTCCAACAGCTATAACGGCAAAAGCGTCCGCGCACTGTTCGGCTACGTTCCCGGGGAGACTTCTCCGATGCTGTCAGTCTTAAGCTGGCTTTTCTGGGCGGTACTTTATTTATGGGTCCCGTTTGTGATGATACGCCTGCTCGACGACAGCGACCCCGACAGACTCATTGCCGTCGGAGCGGCGATCCTTATCGCCGGAATAACGGCAGACAATGTGAACGCCTGGCTCAAGCAGCTCGCTTCGCGCCCCCGTTATAAATACCTGATCACTTTGGACGATCCGATTAGCCAGTTCCGCAGCTGGTGGCAGATGGTCCCCAACCTCGCAGGCAGCGATGACAGCTTCAAATCGTGGCCGAGCGGCAACATGACCATTGCCAGCATGATGTTTTCGCTTCCCATGCTTTCTGATGTAGCGAGAGGAAAGAGCAGCAGAAGGAATCACATATGCTTTTTCGCAGCCTGCATCTTCGTGCTGATCTATGCCTATAACCGCATCCACATGACCAATCACTTTTTATCCGATGTATGCTTCGGAACGCTCATCACATATATTATCTATGCCGTCATAAGCGAAGCGTTTCTGTCGGCAGCCAGAGCAAATTGAAATAAGGATCCGGATCAGTAATTTTTTTCAAGCAGGGGAAACAGACGATTTCTCACCGTATCGACAAACGCTTCGACCGCCTGGGCAGATGCATTGGGCCAGATTGCAGGGTTGAGCGCGACCTTGAACAGGGAAAACAGCCTGATCTGTTCTTCCTTTTCTTTTAATACAGCTTCATCATCTGTTTCATAATTGGATGCGAAGTCGAGAAACTCTTGAATTTTTGGGATTGTGGGAATTAAGGCTACAGCAATCGTGCTTGTCCTTGGCAACATCGATACCAACATAGATCATACAAAGATCCTCCTTAAAAAGTAGTTGATGCTGCTGTTATAAGATCCACAGGGCTCTTTGCAAGATGTATCCTCGTTCTACATAAACCGTCATGCGGTATCTAACTGATTAACAATTAAACAAAGAGACTGTGGTTGGAGCCTTTCACAAACCGTCTATGCGGTAGGAGAATTAAACCAATCCACAGCATCTTTAACAGCATACCCTAATCAATTACAAAGGTAAAGAATGGGTATAACTAGATAATACGAGGGAGAAGTCCTTAAAGCTGCTGATAGGTGAGCTTTTTACGAAGCATCTTCCCGATTATATGCTCTACGAGAAAGCCGAGATGGAGAGGATCGTTGCTGCGACGATGGGATCCGATGCTTGCAGGGCAGAAATCGAGAGCATTAAGGTAGATGCCGGAAATGCTGCGGGGACAGTATTGGATGACGCACAGAAGCCGAATAGGTCTCGTACTTCCAAATCGGATGATGTGAAATCGTCTACTGAAGCCTCTGCTATGGAAGACGATGATGACAGAAAGGATAAGGCTGCGGATGTCTCTGCCGGCACAGGTTATGACGCATCGGATGATGACAGCACTGAAGAGGAGTATGAGGAAGATTATTCAGATGAAGAGAGCGATGAAGAATAAGGATCACGGACTGCCGCTTTTTATTACACCGGCGGCATGTATGAGCAGATTCATGTGTGGCATGGTATCTGAGCTTATCGGTGGCACGCTGAAACCGAAATATCACAGCGATAGCGCAGGAAGGAGAGGAGTTATGTGGAACAGAAAACAGAATCGTATTATGAAGTTCCGAAAGACAACATTGCCTTCGAGCGCTGTATTGAGGTTATGAGCAGGCTGATAATGAAATACGGTCCGGGTTTACTTGAGAAGATGAATCAAGAAAAGCTTAAAAGCCTGATCAGTTCCGAGATAGAATCCGGGACGGATAAGGCCGGATTTTCAGCCCGTATGCTCGGATACTGTAAGCTTATGACGGACAGAAAGTAAAGAGGCAAATGATACGACAGTTTCATGAAAAATATGCAGATTTTTACCTTCCACGCATTGCCGCGAGAGAGGAAATGTGATATATTAGCACTATGGCAGTGCGTGGAGGTGAAATCATGGATATAGCGAAAAGAATAAGGGAACTTCGTGAGAGTGTCGGTGAGAATAGAACAGAGTTTTCAAAGCATACCGGTATCCCGGTTCGTACAATAGAGGACTGGGAATCGGGAAGGCGTACTCCGCCGGAATACATCCCACGGTTGATTGCATATCAGATGGAGTATGAGAAACTGGTAAAGAAGAGCAAGAAGGGTTAACCCCCTCGAATTCGAGGGGGTTAACGGATATCATTTTCGTGATATCACAAAAAAGATCATTACAGGATGGAGTTAAACGCATCGAATTCGATACGTTTAAACAGGTCGAAATTGACCTGTTTAGATGGGTAATCTTGAGGTCGAATAAATCGACCTTAGGATTCGCAGACGAGAGATATTTGAGAGGCACCGAGGAATGAATGAATTTACTGAACTTTTTAAAAAGTCGAAGGCTTTGATCGATAATGCAAGAAGCAGCATGGGTGTTGTCGTCAATGCGCTGACGGTATATACCAGCTATCTTCTGGGAAAATACATGATAGAGGAAGAACAACAAGGCTCAGAACGTGCACAATATGGAGCAAGAGTACTGGATTCGCTTTCGGTATATCTGACAAGCGAATACGGTCGCGGTTTTTCGAGAAGCAACCTGGCTGGGATGAGAAAGTTCTATCTGACATACAAAGATCGTGAATCGCAAATTGTCCAATCAGGAATTGGACAATTAGGGACGATGTAGGAAAACGGAATTGTCCAATCGCCGATTGGACAATTGACGGTTGATCATCAGAACTTTCCTTTCAAGCTGAGTTGGACGCATTATCAGGTCTTGATGACGATTGAAGATCCCGCTGAAAGAAGTTTTTATGAACTGGAAGCGATCAAAGGTGTATGGAATGTTAAAACTTTAAAACGACAATATCATTCCAGCCTTTATGAGCGCCTTGCATTGAGCAGAGATAAAAATGAGGTCATGGCAATGGCTATTCAGGGAGGTATGCCGTACCGGCCGGAGGATATACTGAAATCTCCATACGTGTTAGAATTTGCCGGCCTTAATGATAAGAGCAGTTATCATGAGAATGATCTGGAAGCAGGTGTTTTGAATAAGCTTCAGGATTTTCTTTTAGAAATGGGTAAAGGCTTCTTGTTTGAAAGACGGCAGCGGAGATTTACATTTAACGATAAAAATTTCTATCTGGATTTGGTTCTGTATAATCGTTTTCTGCGATGCTATGTCCTTATAGATTTTAAGGTGGAAGAGTTGACGCATCAGGATTTGGGGCAGATGCAGATGTATGTGAACTATTATGACCGGTACGAGATTATAGAAGGCGAGAACCCGACAATAGGAATCTTGATGTGCAAGCAGAGTGATGAGGCGTTGGTAGAACTGACATTGCCGAAGGATTCCAATATCTATGCAAAGGAATACAAGCT
>Ga0247610_10003450_pt1 | contig 17368 bp, 13 predicted proteins | sample 174DNAGHGhighgp2_FD_193483 | JGI IMG/M metagenome (GOLD analysis project Ga0247610, IMG submission 193483) | Sheep rumen microbial communities from Palmerston North, Manawatu-Wanganui, New Zealand - 1742 DNA GHGhigh gp2 | ecosystem: Host-associated > Mammals > Digestive system > Stomach > Rumen... | reverse complement strand
ATGGATGCCGGACGGAAGTCAGCCACTGCAGCGCACAATATAGCTGCGTCACACTCTGGGAATGCACTTATGGCAGCCTGGTACATCTGCTCACAATTTTCTACATCGATGCGACGTATTGAGGGATGTGTAGTCTTTAAAGCTACAGGACCAACTATCATGGTAACCTCAGCACCGCGACGTGCACACTCTTCTGCTAAGGCAAAGCCCATCTTGCCGCTGGAGTAGTTGCCAATAAACCGTACTGGATCTATTTTCTCATAGGTAGGTCCTGCTGTGATAATGATACGCTTACCCGTCAGATCTTTTTTCTCAAAGAAGTCATCCAGATAAGCAACGATTCTTTCTGGTTCTTCCATGCGACCTTTACCTTCCAGACCTGAAGCTAAGAAACCGCTTTGTGGCTCAATGATGTGATTGCCCATAGAACACAGCTTCTTCAGGTTCTCTTGTGTTGTAGGGTGGGCATACATATCAAGGTCCATGGCTGGTGCGACAAAGACTGGAGCCTTCATCGATAGATAGGTGGTTATCAGCATGTTGTCCGCAATGCCATTGGCCATCTTACCTAATGATGCTGCAGTACATGGTGCAACGAGCATGGCATCTGCCCACAAGCCTAAAGCTACATGACTGTGCCACGTACCATCACGCTGTGAGAAGAACTCGCTAATAACGGGTTTTTGGGTGAGTGCCGACAGTGTTATAGGTGTGATAAATTCCTTACCTGCAGGCGTAATGACCACCTGTACCTCAGCACCGGCTTTTATCAGTAACCTGATGATGTTACAAGCTTTATAGGCAGCAATGCTACCGGTAATCCCTAATACGATTTTCTTGCCTTTGAGCATAAGTCTTTTTTCTTTGTGGGATATTATCGCTGAGCCTCACGTAGGCGTATGCGAGTCAGTACCTGTTTCGTATTGTACGTGAAGTCACCACCAAGAATCCAACTATAGTATCCGGGGTCAAAACGTAACACATCGGCAACAGGAACTCCCTTGTGCTTGCCAAAGTTGAATACCTCAACTAACTTAGGCGTGCCATCACTGTTCAGAATGGTGTTTCCACTCTTGTCTTTCTGTTCTGCCCATACGATGCGCCCAGCAAAATCCACATTGTTATTAACGCGTGAGAAATCAGCTAACATCTGCATGTCGTTTTTCAGCTGACGCTCCGGGTCTGGTTCTGTTTCAGGGTTATACTTGTCCAATTCCCCCATTAGCACTCGATAAGTGGCTTCGGTGTCCTGATCTGCCCTATGAGCTTCGAAGTCTTCTTCCATTGATCTGCCACAATAGAACTTATATGCAGCAGCCAGATTTCGGCGTTCCATCTTGTGGAAGATGGTTTGTACATCAATCATACGACACTTTGAGAAGTCGAAGTCAATGCCGGCTCTAAGGAACTCTTCGGCCAACAGTGGAATGTCAAAGTGGTTAGAGTTAAAGCCTGCCAAGTCACAGCCCGCTAACTCATTACACAGCTTTGAAGACAGCTGCTTGAAGGTTGGCTTATCCTGTACCATCTCGTTCGTGATACCTGTCAAGGCCTGTACTTCGGCAGGTATGGGCTTTTCTGGATTAATCATCTCGTTCACTCGCTGTTCACGGCCATCAGGAAATACTTTGATGTAAGATAGCTGAATGATACGATCCTTAACGATATCCAAGCCTGTAGTTTCCAGGTCGAATATAACGAGTGGCTTCTGAAGATTCAGTTTCATGGCTTAATCGTTTAACAACATAGGCATCATGAGCATTAACACGTCCTGTCCTTCTGGTTGTTCCGACGGAACCACCAGTCCTGCCCTGCTTGGGTCTGCCAGTTGGATGGTTACCTCCTGACAGTCAAAGTTGTTAAGAATGTCGATGAACGACGACCCTTTAAAACCGATGCTCATGGGCTGACCGTTATATTCACATGTCATTTGTTCCGTAGCAGTTTTTGCGTAATCAAAGTCTTCGGCATCAAGCTGTAGCATGCTACCCTCCACATGGAAGCGGATGAGGTTGCTCGAGTCGTTGGCAAATGGTTGTACGTGGCGCAAAGCACTCAGCAGCGTAAGCCTGTCCACGGTCAGGATATTTGAGTTGTTCTGTGGAATGACTGAGTTATAGTTTGGATAGCGACCTTCTATCAGACGGCAGACGATAACACCATCGTCATAGGTGATCTCTGCTGTTCGCTCGTCAAAGCGGATTACTACGTCGCCACCATCTTTTTGTAGCATGTTACGCAACAGGGTGGCAGGCTTCTTGGGAAGAATGAAAGCTGCAGGTTGTTCGCTATGAACCGTCAGTACTTTATTACGTACTAATTTATGTCCATCGCTGGCCACGATAGCCAGGCAATCGGGTGTCAGGTCGAAATAAATGCCATTCATAACTGGGCGTAATTCGTCCTGTGCCGTGGCAAACAATGAACGCCCTAAGTTGTCAGCCAGCACGTTACTGGGCAGTGAGATGGTGGAGGCATTATCGCTGACGTTCTGTGTCTGCGGAAACTCATCAGCACTCTCTATTGGCATAGAGAACATACCGTTTTGATAGCTTATCTTTGCATTTTTTGATTCAGTGTTGATGTCGAACGTAATAGGCTGTTCAGAAAAACCTTTCACGGCCTCCAGCAGGTCACGACTGCCAATGGCGAAGCGTGTGTTGCCATCGCTCTCTGTCAGTACTACCTCTGTTGTCAACACGTTCTCACTGTCTGAGGCTGTCAGAGTGAGTACATTGTCATTGATGTCAAAAACAAAGTCAGCTAATATGGGGAGTGAGTTCTTAGCGTTGATCACTCTCGACAATGCTGTCAACTTGCTGCTTAGTGCAGTGCTTGATACTGTAAATCTCATGATTGTTCTATTGTTTTTAGTTTATATTCATTCGTAATTGAGCACAAAAATACAAAAATAGTACGTCATAAACAAAAATATTCCTTGAAAAGTTGCTCAATTTAAAACTATTTTTGTAATTTCGCAATCGAATATGAAAAAAAACATTTTAATTAAACGATAAAATCATGGAATTAACAGGAAGAATTATTTCGGTATTACCAGCAAACAGTGGAGTATCCCAACGTACGGGCAATCCTTGGATGTCACAGGAGTATGTCATCGAAGTCCCGGGGCAGTATCCACGTAAGTGTGTCTTCCGTCTTTTTGGCGAAGACCGAATCAAGCAGTTTAACATTCAGCAGGGAGAGGACGTGACTGTATCTTTCGATATTGATGCTCACGAGTATCAAGGCCGTTGGTTCAACGAAATCCGTGCATACAATATAACTCGTGGTGCCGCACCTGCTGCTCCAGCAGCTACTGTACAGCCTGCAGCCCAGCCAGCCGTAGATGCACCATTCCCACCTGTAGAGCCCTCTTCTGAAGGAAGCACAGACGACCTCCCATTCTAAGAGAGAACGTAACAATAAGGAAAAAGAAAGTGCCTGGAGAAATATATTCCCAGGCACTTTTCTTTTATAGGTAAATCATCCTTATTTTTTCAAGTATTCATTCATGTGCTGTGCTGCACGTCGTCCGTCGCCCATGGCAAGAATTACGGTAGCACCACCGCGTACGATATCACCTCCGGCAAATATTTCCGACCGTGCTGACTGCATTCCTTCATTCACTACTATGGTGTTCTTACGACCCAACTCAAGACCCTCAATAGACTTTGGAACGAGTGGGTTTGGACTGACACCTACTGCCACAATTACCTGATCAACATCGAGTGTCACGGTCTTTCCTTCTACAGGAACAGGACTACGACGGCCCGAAGCATCTGGCTCTCCCAGTTCCATTACCTGTAGCACGGCAGCACGTACCGCTCCGTTCTCGTCTGTCAAGTATTCTATCGGATTATGTAGTGTAAGGAAGTTGATGCCTTCTTCCTTTGCATGTTTCACTTCCTCTAAACGGGCAGGCATCTCTTGCTCGCTACGTCTGTAAACCAATGTAACATTGCCACCGAGACGCTTGGCTGTGCGGCAAGAGTCCATAGCCGTATTGCCACCACCAACAACAAGCACGTTCTTTCCAAGATTAATAGGGGTGTCGGTCGTAGGATTGGCAGCATCCATGAGGTTGACACGTGTTAGGTATTCGTTGGAAGACATGATATTGATGGCATTCTCGCCAGGGATGTTCATGAAGTTGGGAAGTCCTGCTCCTGATCCGACAAAGATACCTTTGAAACCTTGCTGTTCCAGTTGTTCTACACTAATGGTTTTCCCAACAATGACGTCGGTTTGGAAGTGTACACCCATCTTGCGGAGGTTCTCTATCTCGACATCAACGATTTTATTGGGTAAGCGGAATTCTGGGATACCATATTTTAATACGCCTCCAATTTCGTGCAAAGCCTCAAACACATAGACATCGTAGCCAAGCTTAACCATGTCACCAGCAAAGCTCAAACCGGCAGGACCACTGCCAACAACGGCAATCTTGATGCCATTGGCAGGTGCTATTTCGGGCAGGCTGATATTGCCAGACTCTCGCTCATAGTCAGCAGCAAAACGTTCCAGATATCCAATGGCTACGGCCGGCTCGTTCATCTTTAAGTGGATACATTTGCTTTCACACTGTTTTTCCTGAGGACAAACACGTCCGCAGACAGCAGGTAGGGCAGATGTCTGTTTGAGTACCTTAGCTGCTGCAAGGAATGCTCCACGCTCAATATTCTTGATAAATGAAGGAATGTTGATGTTAACGGGACATCCCTCTACGCAAGTAGGCTTAGCACAGTCAAGACAGCGCTTGGCTTCCTGAACAGCCATCTCTTGAGTCAAGCCAATGTTTACTTCCTCAGTGCGTGTGGTGGCACGATAGACAGGGTCTAATTCTGGCATGATGACACGTGGAATCTGTGTGCGCTCTTTGGGCTTCATGCTTGAACGAATAGCCTTACGCCATTCGGCATCGCGGTTGATAAGCTCGTCGATGGGCATATCTTGCTGGGCAACCTGAGTAGCTGCCGATGGCTGTTCTACTGTAGCCTGGGTCGAATCAGTGCCGAGATGATCCTCGAAGTGCTCCATCTCTTCACGTTCTGCGTTCTTGAATGTTCCCATACGCTTGAACATCTCGTCCCAGTCAACTAATGCTCCGTCGAACTCAGGACCGTCAATGCATACGAACTTTGTCTTGCCGCCAATGGTCAGGCGACATGCTCCGCACATACCAGTACCATCGACCATGATAGTATTGAGAGAAACTTCGCAAGGAATACCGTGTTTCTGGGCGGTGAGGTTGGAGAATTTCATCATGATGGGAGGGCCAATGGCAAATACCTTGTCAATATGTTCTTGCTCGATGAATTTTTCAATACCGACTGTTACCACGCCTTTCTCGCCATAGCTGCCATCGTCGGTCATGATAATAACTTCGTCGCTTGATTCGCGTACTTTGTCTTCTAAGATGATGAGGTCCTTAGAACGACCTGCCATTACTGAGAGCACACGGTTACCAGCTGCTTTCAGGGCTTGGATGATAGGTAGCATGGGAGCAACGCCAAGTCCGCCGCCTGCACATACCACCGTTCCGAAGTTCTCAATGTGGGTGGGATTACCTAATGGGCCAACGACGTCAGTGACATAGTCACCTTCGTTGAGCATGCAGAGCTTTTTTGACGACAGACCAACCTGTTGTACAACAATGGTAATAGTACCTTTTTCTACGTCAGCTCCAGCAATGGTCAGGGGCATACGCTCGCCTTTTTGTCCTACACGAACAATGACGAAATTGCCTGCCTTACGACTTTTTGCAATGAGTGGTGCTTCAATTTCAAAGAGAAATACTTTCTCTGAAAATTGTTCCTTGCGAATGATTTTGTTCATATCGGTAAATTGTTTAGTTTCTTATTGACTGTGCAAAAGTACAAAGAAAATCGGGAACTGCCAAGTATTTCTTTGTTTTTCTGATTTGCATGTGACATACAGAGAACACCCTACGGTGAACTGTCGTCCAGGGTAGGGTGTTCTAACATAATGTGTAGGTTGTTTGTGCTAACAACGTAGGGGGATGTGACGAAAACTCCTCCGAGAAGGAATGCGTATCAGTCGATGATGTCAAATCCTGTATAAGGAATCAGTGCCTTAGGAATTCGGATTCCCTCTGCTGTCTGATTGTTTTCAAGTAAAGCAGCGACTATACGAGGCAGTGCCAATGCAGAGCCGTTGAGAGTGTGGCAAAGCTCGGTCTTCTTTGTCTCGGCATTGCGATAGCGACACTTCAAGCGGTTAGCCTGATAGTTGTCGAAGTTAGAGACTGATGATACCTCGAGCCAACGACCTTGTGCTTCCGAATAAACCTCGAAGTCATAGCAGATGCTGGAAGTAAAAGACTGGTCACCGCCACAGAGTAACAGGATGCGGTAAGGCAACTCCAGTTTTTTCAATAGTCCTTCGACGTGAGCCAGCATCTCTTTATGGCTTTCCTTGGAATGGTCGGGCTTGTCAATGCGTACAATCTCTATTTTGGAGAACTCATGCAGACGGTTCAGACCACGAACGTCCTTACCATAGCTGCCAGCCTCGCGACGGAAACATTCTGTATAGGCACAGTTTTTGATGGGCAGGTCTTTTTCATCGAGGATGACGTCACGATAGATATTGGTGACAGGTACCTCGGCGGTTGGAATGAGGTAGAAATCATCAACCTCACAATGGTACATCTGGCCTTCCTTGTCAGGTAGCTGTCCTGTACCATACCCAGAGGCAGCATTAACCACAGTGGGTGGCATTACTTCGGTATATCCGCTCTTACGGGCTTCGTCAAGGAAGAAGTTGATAAGTGCGCGCTGCAGACGTGCTCCCTTTCCGATATAGACTGGGAATCCTGCACCTGTGATTTTAACTCCGAGGTCAAAGTCGATGAGGTTATATTTTTTTGCAAGTTCCCAGTGGGGCAGTGGGTTGTCAATACCAAGTTTTGGATTAACGTTCCAGTTGCCAACAGTGTCGGTGCCGTCACATTCCTTTAAGTTTGACTTTACAACGTGATTGTCTTCAGCTGTCGCTCCTTCAGGTACTTCGTCGTAGGGTATGTTGGGAATCTGGCAAAGCAGAGTGACCAGTTGCTGCTGGGCATCGTTCATCTGTTCTTCCAGTTGTTTGTTCGTTTCCTTCATCTGTGCCACAGTGGCCTTAATAGCTTCAGCCTCGTCTTTCTGGCCTTGTTTCATCAGTGCTCCTATTTGGGAAGCTTTCTTTTTAGCCTCAGACAGATTGGCGTCTAACTGCTGCTGGGCCTCACGGCGGCGTTTGTCAACTGCTAATACTTCGTCAATGGCCTCTTTGGCATTGGCAAAATGTTTCTTTTCCAATCCACGTATGACACGTTCGGTGTCTTCGGTGATAAGTTTTAGTGTAAGCATGTTTTCTTTACTATTTGACTATTTACTATTATTCAGTTTCTCTTTAAGATTGGGGGTAATCGATAGATTGCTGATTTCGTCTTTTGATTTTACGGATGCAAAAGTACAAAATAATTTGTAAATAATGCAATAAAAGCGCAAAAATCCCAAATCTCCAAGGAGAAATGGGACTTTTGTTGTTTGTTTGGAATAAATTATTTGATTTTACTCTGGGCTTATGCTTCAGGTATAACAGATACTACACTCTTGTCACGCTTGCCCTTGTGGAAATTGACGGTGCCGTCAACCAGTGCATAAAGAGTGTCATCCTTACCAATACCTACATTGTTGCCTGGGTTGTGCTTTGTGCCACGCTGGCGGACGATAATGTTTCCTGCCAAAACCTTCTGGCCGCCCCAGATCTTAACGCCAAGTCGTTGAGCTGCTGACTCACGACCGTTCTTAGAACTACCTACACCTTTTTTATGTGCCATTTCTTGTTCCTCCTACGTTTTAAGCAATTACTTGTTTAACTTCTACCTGAGTGAACTGCTGGCGATGACCATTCTTCTTGCGAGAGTCCTTACGGCGCTTCATCTTGAAGACGATGACTTTGTCGCCCTTTACCAATGGGTTCACTACTTCAACTACTACTTTGGCACCTTCTACGGTAGGTGCACCAACCGTGACAGCTCCGTCTGCATCAATGAGCAGAACCTTGTCAAATTCAACAGTCTTGCCTTCTTCGGCATCCTTAATACGGTTGACAAAGAGCTTCTGACCCTGCTCAACCTTGAACTGTTGACCGTTAATCTCTACGATTGCGTACATTATTATATATATGTTTAAACGGGTTTCTCCGCAAGGCGGAAACGCTTTGTGCGCTCACTTCTTTGAGCCTTTACGGACTAAATCGGGCGCAAAGGTACTAATTTTTGGTGTATTGGAGATGATTGGCTGTTGTTAGTTGAGATCTTTTAGTAAAGTTTAACGTTTTGGCATTCTGCAAAAAATAAAGCGATGACCCGTCTCAGGCAACCGCTTCATATCTTCAATAGGTATTAGTCCTTTTAAGGTAAAAAGATTGTTTTCAGGATAACGTTGCAAAGGTAAACCTTATTTTCCAAATTACCAAACCTTTTATCTATAAATTTCATAAAAAAGGAGCTGTGTTCCCACACAGCTCCAAATTTTATCAAATTTTAAGAAAATTATTGTGCAAACGTTAACATTTAAGCGTTATACTCCTGCCAGCTCTTGATGGCTATGTCTTTCTCGTCCATAGCACAGAAAGCTTCGATAAACGCCTTGGCAAGTCGTACGTTAGTCATCAGGGGTATGTTGTGGTCAATGGCGCCACGACGGATGCGATAACCATTTGTCAACTCACGTTTGGTGTGGTTCTTTGGAACATTGACGATAAGGTCAAACCTGTGGTCGGCAATCATGTCCATGACATTGTTGTCACCTTCTTCGTCAGGCCAGCTGACAGGTGTTGCCTTGACGCCGTTCTCATTGAAGAACTTGGCTGTGCCACCAGTTGCATATACCTCGTATCCTTTCTTCACTAATTGCTGTGCGGGTTCCAGCAATGATACCTTTCCCTTGGCAGCACCCGATGAGATGAGGACCGACTTCTTGGGAATCCTGTAGCCTGTAGCAATCAGGGCATTGAGTAGTGCTTCGTTCAAACTGTCACCCATACATCCTACCTCACCAGTTGACGACATGTCAACGCCTAATACAGGGTCGGCATTCTGAAGACGTGCAAACGAGAACTGAGATGCTTTCACACCTATGCGATCAATGTCAAACTCGCTCTTGTCGGGTTTCTCGTATGGTGCATCGAGCATAATCTTCGTTGCAGTCTCAATGAAGTTACGTTTAAGAATCTTTGATACGAAGGGGAAGGAACGTGACGCACGCAGGTTACATTCTATGACCTTCACCTCACGGTTCTTGGCCAAGAACTGGATGTTGAATGGTCCTGAGATGTTCAACTCCTTGGCAATCTTGCGCGAGATGTGTTTGATTTGTCTGATAGTGGAGTAGTAGATGTGCTGTGCAGGGAACACCATGGTTGCATCACCCGAATGAACTCCGGCATATTCAATATGTTCGGAAATGGCATATTCCACTACCTCTCCCTTGTCAGCAACAGCATCGAACTCTATCTCCTTGGTCTCGGTCATGAACTTTGACACTACGACGGGGAACTCCTTTGACACTTCTGTAGCCATGTTCAGGAAACGGTGAAGCTCTTCTTCGTCATAGCATACATTCATAGCTGCACCAGAGAGGACGTATGATGGACGTACCAAGACAGGATAGCCTACTTGGTTAACAAACTCCTTTACATCATCGAATGAGGTCAGTGCCCTCCATGCTGGTTGGTCAATACCTAACTTGTCAAGCATGGCAGAGAACTTGTCACGGTTCTCGGCTCTGTCAATATCGACGGGACTTGTTCCCAAGACAGGTACTCCCTGGCGGTGTAGCTTCATAGCGAGGTTATTGGGTATCTGGCCACCAACAGAGACAATGACACCACGAGGCTTTTCCAGTTCAATGATGTCAAGTACACGCTCTAATGACAACTCGTCGAAGTAAAGACGGTCACACATATCGTAGTCGGTTGAAACTGTCTCGGGGTTGTAATTAATCATAATAGACTTGTACCCCAGTTTCCTTGCAGTATTGATGGCATTCACTGAGCACCAGTCGAACTCTACAGATGAGCCAATGCGGTATGCACCCGATCCCAGTACAACGACAGACTTGTCGTTGGGGTAGTAGTTAATGTCGTGCTTGGGCTTGTATTGTTCGCCTTCGGGGTTGGCAAATGCTGGTGTGTGTGTGTAAGTGAAATACAGATAATTAGTCAGTTCAGGATGTTCTGAGGCAACGGTCGGTATGCGCTTTACAGAAGGCATGATGCCTCGCTCCTTTCTATACTGACGCACCATCAGGTTTTCTTTTTCCATGTTGCCTGCAGTAGGCTTCAGCACGAAACGTGCTATCTGGAAATCACTGAATCCGCAACGTTTTACTTCTAAAAGTAATTCGTCAGGTATTTCTTCCAATTTATTGAATTCCTGTAACTTGTGCTTCAAGTCAACGATATGCTTAAGGCGTTCCAGGAACCAAATATCAATCTTTGTCAGTTCTTCAATGCGTTCAATACTATAACCCTCTTCCAAAGCCTGTGCAATGGCAAAGATACGCAGGTCAGTAGGATTGGCAAGTTCATCGTCAAGGTTTTCGAATTTAGTATGATCGTTACCAACGAAACCGTGCATACCCTGTCCAATCATGCGTAGTCCTTTCTGAATCATTTCTTCGAACGAGCGTCCGATAGACATGATTTCACCAACCGATTTCATCGAGCTTCCGATGAGGCGGCTGACACCTGCGAATTTCGTAAGGTCCCAACGTGGAATCTTACATATCATATAGTCTAACTGAGGTGCTACATAGGCGGAAGCTGTAGTACCCATTTCTCCTATCTGGTCGAGCGTATAACCCAGAGCTATCTTTGCAGCCACGAAGGCGAGGGGATAGCCGGTAGCTTTAGATGCAAGGGCTGACGAACGGCTTAGTCGTGCATTGATTTCTATGATACGGTAGTCGTTCGTTGTTGCGTTGAATGCAAACTGAATGTTACATTCGCCAACGATACCAAGATGTTTCACGCACTGGATGGTGATGTCCTGCAACATCTTCACTTGCTGTTCCGTAAGTGAGCAAGTTGGTGCTACGACGATGGATTCACCGGTATGAATGCCCAGAGGGTCGAAATTCTCCATTGATGCTACAGTAAAGCAACGGTCATTGGCATCTCGTATGCATTCAAACTCTATCTCCTTCCATCCTTTAAGCGACTCTTCTACAAGAATCTGTGGCGCAAAGGTAAAAGCGCTTTCTGCAAGTTCTATAAATGATTTCTCGTCAGGACAAATACCACTGCCTAAACCTCCTAAAGCATATGCAGAGCGAATCATGATGGGGAAACCTATCTCACGTGCCGACTTAAGAGCATCGTCCATGTTTTCGACAGCATGGCTAACTGGAACTTTCAGATTGATTTCTGCCAGTTTTTTTACGAAGAGGTCGCGGTCTTCAGTGTTCATGATGGCTTCAACACTGGTGCCTAACACTTCCACGCCATACTCTTTGAGTACACCTGTCTGGTAGAGTTCGGTGCCGCAATTGAGTGCTGTCTGTCCTCCGAAAGCAAGAAGAATGCCGTCAGGGCGTTCTTTTTTAATGATTTCAGTAACGAAGTGTGTGGTAACGGGTTGGAAATAGACCTTGTCCGCAATACCTTCCGATGTTTGGATGGTCGCAATGTTTGGGTTAACCAGAACAGAGCTGATACCTTCCTCGCGTAATGCTTTAAGAGCTTGTGAACCAGAGTAGTCGAACTCACCGGCTTGTCCGATTTTCAGTGCGCCGGATCCTAAGACAAGAACTTTCTTAAGTTGCTTTTTCATTGTGATCTAATTTTATGTTGGTACAAACTTGCGTGCAAAGGTATAAAAAATATGAATACTTTAACACGTTCGATTTGTTAAAGAAATTAAAGAAATGGCATTACTTAACATAAGATACTCCCTATTTGGTAAACAATGGCAGAGATTACCCATGCCAATACTGACGTATATCCTGCAGCAAATAGTCCCCATTTCCACGACCCAGTCTCATTCTTTATGGCCACAACGGTAGCGATGCATGGGAAATATAGCAGGATGAAGAGCAGGTAGCAATATGCGTTTAAAGGTCCGATGCCTTCATTTTCCATCAGTTGTCTGAGGTGTGTGTATCGCTCATTATCATCTGAGAACGTGTCATCGTCGGCAAAAGAGTCATCACCCGAATACAATACACCAACGGAAGAAGCTACAATTTCTTTAGCACCAATGCCAGCAATGAGCGAGACATCGAGTTTCCAGTTAAAGCCCTGCAGCTTGAATACAGGTTCCACGGCTTTACCTATTTGTCCTATGTATGACTGTTCTTGTTGCACGTTTCTTGGCAGTTCGTCGTTGTGGGGGAAATAGCCCAAAGCCCATACAATGATGCTTGCAACTAAGATGATGCCTGCCATCTTCTTCAGATACTCCTTTCCCTTGTCCCATGTGTGGCGCACAATCGACTTAGTAGTAGGCCAGCGGTAAGGAGGTAGCTCCATTACAAATGGTGTGTCTTCGCCTTTGACCACGAAAGTGGAAAAGAGCTTGCTCATAATGACTGCCATAATGATGCCGATGGCATATAGCGAGAGCATGACCCATGAGCGATACTGCTGAGCGAAGAACGTTCCTACAATCATTATATATATAGGTAGTCGTGCTGAGCAGGACATGAAGGGAACGATGAGCATGGTGATGAGCCTTGAACGATGACTTTCTATGGTTCGTGTTCCCATGATAGCTGGCACGTTACATCCAAATCCCATGATGAGTGGTATGAACGATTTTCCGTGTAGTCCCATTTTATGCATGAGCTTATCCATAATGAATGCAGCACGTGCCATGTAGCCAGAGTCCTCCATCAGTGATATAAAGCAATAGAGTATGAGAATCTGTGGTAGGAAGACGATGACCGCTCCCACACCTCCTATGACACCATCGACCAGCATGGAACGTAATGGTCCTTCTGGTAGCATCTCTTCTATGAGTTCTCCTATCCATGCCACTCCGGCATCAATCCAGTCCATGGGGTATTGTCCCAGTGAGAAAGTTGTCTGGAACATGATGTATAGTATGAGGAAGAAGATAGGGAATCCGAGGTATTTGTTCGACAGTATTTGGTCAATTAAGTGTGTAGTGTGGTATGTATCTTCTTTTGTTCCGTTCTGAAATTCAGCCTCGCGTAGTGCACCGTGAATGAAACCATACTTCGAGTCCATGATGGCCGTCTCGGAATCTTCCGTTGTCTCTTCCATGACACGTGTTGCAGCCATGTCTCGAGCCTCTATCACTTCGTCGGCATTTGTCAGTGTGTTTACAAAATGCTCAATGTTCTTGTCGTGTTCGAGCAGTTTGATGGCAAGGTAGCGTGTGGAGTAATGGCTGTGGTCCAGTGCTTCGTCCTCCCTCAGGTGTTGCTGTATATGTTGGATGCCATGTTCTATCTCGTGTCCATAGTTAATATGGATGTGACGGGCATGTTTGTTGCTTCCCTCATAAACCTGAATGACGGTTTTGAAGAGTTCTTTCACTCCTTTTCCTTTTTTGAACGATGTTGGAACCATCGGCGTTCCGAACAGTGTACTGAGCGTATCTAAGTTAACCGTATCGCCTCTGCGTTCAAATTCGTCAAACATGTTCAGTGCACACACCATACGCAGGTCCATGTCAATGAGCTGTGTCGTCAGGTAGAGGTTTCTCTCAAGGTTGGATGCGTCGATGACGTTGATAATCACGTCCGGCAACTGTTGTGTCAGGTGTTTACGTACGTAAAGCTCTTCTGGGCTGTAACATGAGAGAGAGTATGTGCCGGGTAGGTCAATCAGGTTAAACTCATAACCATAGAATGATGCATGCGCTTCCGATGCATCGACTGTGACTCCCGAGTAGTTTCCCACGTGTCCATGCGCACCGCTGGCAAAGTTAAAAAGCGATGTCTTTCCGCAGTTAGGGTTGCCGACAAGTGCGACGTTGATGATGCGGTGCTGTCGTAAGGCCTCCCGGTGAGCATTTACGGCCTTGTCGAGTTCGTTGTTATCTGTAGTCAGTTGTTGTTTTTCTTCAATATGGTCTTGTTGGGGTGTCTGTGTCGCATCAATCACTTCTATCATGTCAGCCTCTTGGCGTCGGAGTGAGACTTCGTATCCTAAGATCTTATATTCTACAGGGTCTTGTAGGGGAGCATTCAGTAGTACTTCTACGTCCTTTCCCTTAATGAATCCCATTTCTACTATTCTTTTTCGGAATCCTCCGTGCCCATGTACTTTGACGATGATGCCATGTTCGCCTGTTTTGAGTTCAGAAAGTTTCATTTTCTATAGTTAATAATATTCTTTCAGTCTTTATAAATCATAGAGAGTAGTCCGTTTATCCATCTGATGTTACAGCGAAACCATCGGTACGAGCTGACCGGTTTTCCTCCGAAGCTCAGGAGGAACTCTCGGAATGGGTTTCGGCTGAATGGTAGTCCTACGTCCATGAAAAAGATGTGGTTATACTTGTATTCGTATGCATGGCTGATGGCATGCCATACTGTTAGGAGGTCAGGATGTAGCCTCATGTAGCTTTTTCTTCTGAAAGCAGAATACCACATGTAAGCATTGCCTTCGCTGTAGTTGCAAGCACAGCATCCGATGGTTTTCTGGTGCACTTGTGTGATGAAGAGTCTTGTGTTTTGTCCATTCATGAGTAATCGGAAGAATTGGTTGTCAGGTATGTATCGTTTAGGCTTGAACCAATTGTGTCTTCTCATCAGTCTCATGAACGATTTGAACTCTTCTTCTGTTTCTACTTCCTTGGTGATGACTCCTTTCTTCCGACTGCGTTCAATGCGTTGTTTCATTTTCTCAGTGATGCGTTCCTGTGGTGGTCTGCTGTGTAGGGAGTTGTATATTCTCATCCAGTGTACTGGGAAGTATCTGTTTTCACGGAAGTGTCGGTATGCAAACATTTTGGTTGAAAGGTTGCTCACCTCAATGTATAGGACCCATCTCTGCAGTTTACGTGTAATAGCTTGCAGCATTATAGCAAAGAGCTCGTCTGTACTTTTTCCTGTTTCGTTGCTGGTGGGTTCAAAGTCCCCTTCGCCATACATGCGGCAATGCATATACAGATAAGGAGGGAAGAGTGATGACCGGTATCGAAGGATAGCAAGCAGATGGCACACGGGTTTGTCTTCATCTTGTATAACGACCATGTATGGTCGCATGCGGGGTGTATTCTCGCATACGTGGAACAGCTCCTCGCTATGGAAGAAATTGTGGCAAGTCAGCGTAGGCAGCTTGTCTCCTTTAGAGTATATATGCACCTGTAGTTCGCTCATTCCAGTGCAAAGTTACGAAAAACTGGAAAAAATGTCCCAGTTTTGTTTATTTATTTTTAAGTTTTAGCATATAAATCATCATTAATGGGTATGATTATTGTAAGAATGGTAAAAAAAGTGTATATTTGCAGCGTAAAAGTGAAAGAATAATTATGACAGACTTCAAGGATTTAGTTCGTCTTCGCCGTTCTCACCGTAAGTTTAGTGGTGAGGAGATAGACGGTGAGGCTGTACAGTTGATTATGCGTGCTGCGTTGATGTCTCCGACGTCGAAGGGCCAGCGCGGTTGGCATTTTGTTTTAGTAGATGACCGTGTGGACTTGGAGAAACTGAGTGATGCCAAGGATATGGGTGGTCAGTTTCTGAAGGGTGCTTCCCTTGCTGTTGTTGTTTTGGGTGACCCTGTGGCCAATGACTGCTGGGTAGAGGATGGCTCGATAGCCGCTGTCAGTATGCAGTACCAGGCAGAGGAGCTGGGTCTTGGCTCATGCTGGGTCCAGATGCGTGGTCGTGGCTTGAGTGACGGAACGAGTGCTGACACGGTGATACGTGGCATTCTGAATATTCCTGAAAATTTCAATGTTCTTTGTGTGGTGGCATTTGGCCATAAGGCTGACGAGCGTAAGCCTCAGAACGAAGATAGGCTGAAGTGGGAGCAGGTACATGTTGGTAAGTTCTCGGAGTGAGTTATGCGTATTGTAATGATTGGCGCCGGGCGTCTGGCTTGGCATTTGGCTCCGGCTTTGAGAGAGGCGGGTCATGAGGTGCTGCAGGTGTGGAGCCGTACGAACGAGTCTGCTTCGAGCTTGGCAACGCGTCTGGGTGCTGAGGCTGTCACAAGCATAGAGGAAGTGTCGAGGGACGGTGATGTGTATATCTGCGCCGTGAAAGACTCTGTCTTGGCAGCTTTGTTGCCGACTCTGTGTAAGGGTAGGGAGGATGCTGTGTTTCTGCATACTGCGGGCTCAGTGCCGCTGAGCGTGTTTGAGGGTTATGCCACTCATTATGGTGTGCTTTACCCTATGCAGACGTTTTCGAAGGAGCGTGAGCTGGTATTCCGCGATATTCCCTGTTTCATTGAGGCTGTGGATTCTGAGTCGGAGGCTGTTGTTTCCTCCTTGGCGCATAGCATCTGCCGAAATGTAACATGGCTGTCGTCGGCCGACCGCCGTCATCTGCACCTGAGTGCTGTGTTTGCCTGTAACTTTGTGAACCACTGCTACGACTTGGCCAGCGAGTTGCTGGAGCCGCATGGCATATCGTTTGAGACACTGTTGCCATTGATAGACGAGACAGCGAGGAAGGTACATGAGGTTCGCCCGCGCGAAGCTCAAACGGGTCCAGCCTTACGTTATGATGAGGAGGTGATTCGTGCTCAGTCTTCGATGCTCCACGGGCGTATGAAGGAGGTATATGAAGTGATGTCGAAAAGTATTCATGAACGGTTTGAGGATTGAACATTCTATGATTAATTACGATTTGAAGAAGATAAAGGCTGTCATTTTTGATGTTGATGGTGTGCTCAGCAGTGAAACGATACCGCTACATCCGAATGGTGAGCCTATGCGTACGGTGAATATCAAGGACGGTTATGCTATTCAGCATGCCATGAAGGTGGGTTTGCGTATAGTGATTCTGACTGGTGGCAAGACGGAGAGTGTGAGGAAGCGTTACGAGGGTCTGGGTGTACGTGACATCTACATGGGTTGTGACGTGAAACTGAAGACGTATGAGGCGTTTCTTGAGCAGTATGGTTTGCGTGACGAAGAGGTTATTTACATGGGTGACGACATTCCTGACTACGAGATCATGAAGCGTGTCGGGTGTGCTGTTTGTCCTGCCGACGCCTGTCCGGACATTAAGGCCATCAGTGTTTATGTGAGCGGTTTTGCTGGTGGTCACGGCTGTGGTCGTGACGTGATAGAACAGGTGTTACGTGCTCAGGGGAAATGGCTTAGTGATGCAACTGCTTTTGGTTGGTGAGCAGGAGATTGAACATTGAA
>Ga0247610_10003449_pt1 | contig 17370 bp, 17 predicted proteins | sample 174DNAGHGhighgp2_FD_193483 | JGI IMG/M metagenome (GOLD analysis project Ga0247610, IMG submission 193483) | Sheep rumen microbial communities from Palmerston North, Manawatu-Wanganui, New Zealand - 1742 DNA GHGhigh gp2 | ecosystem: Host-associated > Mammals > Digestive system > Stomach > Rumen... | reverse complement strand
GAGCCAGCCAACTGTCATACATATCGCGATAGTTGCCGCGTTGCAGGTTCGGACCGTTGTTCCACTTGCCGACATACGGGTCGGCAATAAAGATTTTATACATATCTTTGACTTCTTGCGATGAGCGGTCGATTTCTTCTTGCAGGCAATCTTCGAGCGGCTCTTTTTGAATACAGGTATTAAAGCGGTTATCGTGAGTAATTTCAATCAGCTTGTTTAAATTATCAATGGTGGCTTTATCAACCTCGGTTGTTGAGCCGGTTGTTTTTTCATCGGTTGTTTTCTTATTTGCACCGATTTTCATCAGTTGCAAAATTCCCTCAAGCTGAGCTTTGTGCTGAAAAGTGTAGTATAAATTGCAGGAATATCTTTCATCTATAGTCGGTTTCATGTGCGAAGAAGATACATAGGCAAGTATACACATACGATTGCGGAAGGCACTCCAACTTTCATACATATCGCGCAAAATTTCCGTGTTTTCTCCTAAATCCTCGTGCCACTTTAAAATGGTCGGGTTTTTCAAAATATCGCGATAATCACGTTTTACCGTTTCGAGGTTTCGCAACATTTCATCGTGGGCGCATTTATCCAATCGGCCGGTGGCCTGCGCGCAATGTTTGTATTCTTCGTCGTCTTCATAATACGGCATATCGGCCCGAACGGACTTTAATCCGCATACAATACTTATTAACGCTGTTGCCATAAATGTATATTTATTCATAATAAACCCCGCTCATAATTTTGAAATATGGTAATATAAAAAAGTAAAAATACAATTAAATACGGAAGATATCGGCAAAGGTTTTTCCCTGTCGCAAAATGCTTTCGGCCGCCGGTGTGTATTTGCCCGCATCGTCGTGAATGACAAACGGCGGTAAAATTTTGCACGGAGCTTTGGAATCTTTTTGTGCCGACACAATAACTCTTTTGGCATTTTGCGCATTTTTGGAATATAGCGGCAGAATGGTCAGGTTGCCGGCTTTGCCTTGCAATGCCGAACATATTTGCGGCAATGCTTCGGCTCTGTGTACAAGATATATACGGCCGAAAGGTTTGGCCATTTTTAAGCAAAACAATACCCATTTTTCAAGGCTGAAATCATACTGATTGTGCGCTGTGGCCTTGCTTTTGTTGGGAGACGGCATATCGTGTTCGCTATATGGCGGGTTGGAAATCACAACATCAAAAGAACAGGGCAAAATATTCTCCGATGTAATTTTTTGCCGTATATCCGCCGGATGAAAGCGCACAAAAGAAAATCCGTTGGCGGCGGCACTCAGGTTTGCCAGTTCCGCCAACTCGGTTTGCAGTTCCAGACCGTGAATTTCCACTTCTTGCTTTTGTAAACGCTGTGCCAAACAAAGCGAAATTGCACCGGTACCGGAACCGACATCCAAAATCCGGCTGCCCGATTTAATGTCGTCGGCCATAGCCGAAAGCAATACCGCATCGCTTGAAGCGCGGTATCCGTTTGTCGGCTGGAATATTTTGACTTTTTTATCCAGCAAATAGTCGTTGGTGTATTCGGTCGGCATCGTTTTCTCATACAAAAAAACTCAGGAACCGTCCTGAGTTTTTTATAAATCAAGCAATTAATCGTTTGCGTTAGGGCTTACCGCAGCCTGTTCCGCATTGAATTTAATGGCTTCGGCCGTAGCTTCGGCATCGTTGCAAATTGCGCTTTGCGGACATTCGGCAATACAAGCACCGCAATCAATGCAGGTATCCGGATCGATAACCAGCTGTGAACCGGCATCGTGCATGGCGCTGACCGGACAAATGGAAGCGCAGGTACCGCATTTAATACAAGAATCGTTAATTACTGAAGGCATTTTTAATCTCCTTTAAATAGTTTATGTTCTTCGGTTGTAAGGCGCAGTTTATCCGATTTAATCAGAAAATCAAGTTATTTTTTTAATATGTGAAATTTTATCTTTACAAACGAATTAAAATTTTTCATATATATGGTATATTGTTGAGAGGGGCTAAAATGAAAGTATTTTATTTGCTGTTTTTATCCGGATTGTTGGCCGCACCGGCCTATGCCGAAGATGATATTTTATCCGCAACCGAGGATAGTGTTGCCGTAGCTTCGGGAGAGGCGGAAAGTACGGAAACGGCCGCAAATGAGGTTGAAAAAGTCGTTGATACAGCAGAAGAAAAGGTTGACCTGTTGCAGGCTACCGAAACACCGGAAGATATGACAGTTGATACAGCAGAAGAAAAGGTTGACCTGTTGCAAGCTACCGAAACATCGGAAGATATGACTGCCGCAACTGAAAAGGAATCGGAAGCTCTGCCCGAAGATTTTAAGGAAAAATTGAATACCTGCACTCCGGCCACAACGTCGCGAAATGTTAATAATCAGCCGGAGAAAATCGAAATTCGGGGAGAGGAAAACGATAATTGCAAAATAAGGCTTATGACTTTTGATTTGAACATACCGATGGTTGATTTACCTCAAATAAAAACTTATGAGGATTTGGAAGAACTGCGCAAAAATCCGGAGATAAGTACTCTGGTTTATGCCGATAAATACAATTATGCCAATTTAATGTCGGAGTTGAACCAGTGCAAAGGATATCAATTTTTGCATCATAACGGTCGTGCCACGACGGAATATCCGGCCATTAACGTTACGTTGATAACGGATATGACCGCTCAGCTTAAGGAGGATATTTGCGAACTGACCTTCGTAAACGAAGTTACGGTTGATGGCAAATTTATGAATTACACCGTGGTCTGCAAAGTTCCCGAAGAAAAAATCGCCGAGTTGTTGGAGCCGTATCGTGATTTGGTTGATTTGTACGGGGCCAAAGAAATTGTGAACGCTGACGGCTCAATCAGTTCACGCACTGCCGTTTCCAATGAAAAAACAAGTCACGTTGACGCCAAGTTGATGTATGAGTTGCAAACAGCCGGTTATTGCGGACTTTTGGAAGCAAGTAAATAAGTGAATTTTATGCGGTTTGAGTGTCTTTGTCCGCCGTTTTTCGCCACATATTTTTCTTGTGGTTGAAGTCTTCGAGCGCGGCGGTTAAAATGGCGCCGGAAAGTACCACGTTCCACCATAAATACATCCAAACCAACAAAACCGGAACAGCGGCCAATGCGCCGTAAATGGTGCGATAAGTAACGTTTAGTTGCAGAAAATAGCCGAAACCGATACGCAGAATAAACATCGCGATTGAGGCAAACAGTGCACCGTAAAAGGCATTTTTGTAACTGACTTTCTTGTTTGGCACCAAAACGTAAGCAAACATCAGACACAACAGAGTCGGCAGATGCGGAAGAATATAAGAGGCCAACCAGTTGTAGCCGATAATATTTTCCGGATTGAGGTAACGGATGGTAAACAGGTAGCCCTTTAAATACAGCGCCGAGCCGATTAACAACGGGCAGACAATAATAATGAAGGCATATCCGTAGATTTTGGTGGTAATTTTACGGCGCCGTTTTATTTGGAAAATAAAATTAAAACTGTCTTCAATGGTGGAGAGCATAAACACCGCGGTTAAGGCAATACCGGCCAGACCGATGGTGGTCAGCTTGCCGGCAGCGCCGATAAACACATTAATATAATGTTGTACGTTCTGAATCATATCCGGCATAACGTAGCGAATCAGCATTTCCTGTACCTGTGTTCGCATATCGGCAAACATCGGAAAAAAGGCAAACACCGCCAATACAACGGTCATAAACGGCACAACCGCCAACAGCGTGGTATAGCTGAGCGCAGCGGCCGAACGCAGAATCATGGCATCCTGTACCCGATAAAACAAGTATTTGGCAAACAGCCAGACGGTTTTGCGCGTTTTACCGGACAATTGTAATTTTGACATCGTACAACTTTCAAAAAAAGATTTACAAACGAGATTAATTCTGTATAAGTATCTCAACGGTAACTATTATATAACCAATAACTTAAAAAAAGGATAAGAACTATGGCAGAACAGCTTATGGCCGGTAAAAAAGGCATTATCATGGGTTTGGCTAACGATAAGTCAATTGCGTGGGGAATCGCTCAGGCTTTGAATGAACACGGCGCACAGATTGCGATTTCGTATCAGAACGAAATGTTGGAGAAACGGGTACGTCCGCTTGCCGAGCAACTGAACGAGCCGCTGTTGATTAAGTGTGATGTTTCCGACAGCGCATCGGTTGAGGCATGCTTTAAAGAACTCGGCGAAAAATGGGGTAAAATCGATTTTGTGGTTCACGCCATAGCATTTTCCGATAAAGACCAACTGCGCGGTCGTACTATTGATACGACGTTGGATAACTTTTTAAATACCATGCACATTTCGTGCTATTCGTTTTTGGAGGCTTGCCGTTGCGCGTCGCCGATTATGAATGAAAACGGTTCAATTGTGACACTGACCTATTTGGGTGCGGAACGCGTGTTGCCGAACTATAATATTATGGGTGTGGCCAAGGCCGCATTGGAGGCATCGGTACGCTATGCCGCGGTTGATATGGGCAAACAGGGAGTGCGCGTAAATGCAATTTCCGCCGGTCCGATTAAAACTCTGGCAGCTTCGGGTATCGGCGATTTTCGCACGATTTTGCGCTGGAACGAATTGAATGCGCCGTTGCAACACAATGTTTCGCAAACACAGGTCGGCAATATGGCTTTGAGCTTGCTCTCGGATTTGGGAGCGGCGGTAACCGGCGAAATTTTGCACGTTGATTGCGGCTATAATAAAATTGCCATGGTCAATATAGATAAGGCCGGAGAAAGCGCCGAAGTATTGAGCGAATTCAAATAAATCGGCGGAATTGAAGACGAAAACAGCCTCGCAGGATAGAATCGGGGCTGTTTTTTTTTTATTATATTTGTTCAAAATATACATATTTTCTATTGCAAGTCGGGAAAATGTGTGTAATATTACAGACTAGGAGACTTGGTATATGGTAAAAATATCGGCTTATGTGATTACCTTTAATGAAGAAAAGCGACTGGGAAAAACTTTGGACGCGTTGGAACAGGTTGCCGATGAAATCGTGGTTGTGGATAGCGGAAGTACCGATAAAACCGAAGAAATCGCCAGAAGCCATACTAAAGTCAGATTTATGCACCGCGATTGGATAAGTTATGCCAATCAGAAAAATTTTGCGCAAAATCAGTGTAAAAACGAATGGTTGTTGATGATTGATGCCGATGAGGTGCTTTCTGATGACTTGATTGCTGAAATAAATGAAATTAAAAAAGATCCCCTTTATATGGTGTATAAGATTCGTATCGGCGATATGTTTCCGGGATTCAAAAAACCGCGCCGGTTTACAAAAATGTATAATTTGGAACGCTTATATCATCGTGACTATGCTACAATGTATCCGGATTTGCTGACTAAGGACCGGATTGCCTTGACCGAAGATGTACGGGTGGGGCAACTCAAAGGTTTGGTGTATCACTATTCATATTTGGCGATTGCCAATCAAATCGGTAAATTAAATAATTTTACCAATCAGGTTTTGGAAACCGCCTTGTCTGAAGGAAAACATTATTCGCTGATTCGTTTGGTTACGGAGTTTTTCCGGCAGTTTATCTGCTATTATATCATTAAGCGGCAGTTTTTAAACGGCAGATGGGGATTCATTGCGTCGGTTAATCTGGCGTATTTCCGTTTTGTGAAAATAGCTAAATGGTTTGAGTGGAAAGCGACTCACACCGATAAATAAACCTGTGTGTTTTAATATTTTTTGTCGATTTTATAAATTCGTAACTTGACTTTTGTACAAAAAAATGCTACAAGAGAGTAAAATCATTTATTATCATGAACATTATTTACATTATCTGGTGCTGTTTAAAGGTTCGCGCAGTCGGACTCAGCACAAAGGAATTTATCGCCTTGTGCGATTGTTTTGACCATGAGTCAAATTTGGCAAAGTATGCTCTCAAAGTGTACTTTGGGTATTACACTCCCAACAAAGAACAGTTGGAACGTGTGCGCATAGGTTCGGATGAGCTGAAACTGCTGTATTGCGACAACATTCGTCACGGGCGCAGGCTTGCGGCCTATGAGCAGGACTTTTTAGTCAGCAGAGATTTGCCGATTAACAGGTTCTCACGCTATCCTTCCGCTTTGGATACTGTGCATCAGAATATGTTGTTCGAAAAATCGGCCATAGGGAAACTGACAGCTTATGTGCGTAGTTTCATCTTATCGCCGGATTTGGAGCATCGTTTGGTGGCAATGTGCGAAAATGAGGACAATACCGTACCCTTTGCCAACAGTTATCGTATGGTTTTGAGTACATATTTATCTTCACCTTCAAGGCGTTGCAATAAGTTTCAGACACCTGCCGTGCAACTTTCGTTGTTAGCTCTGAATGATGAGGGGCTTGTTATGGAGTTGGTGCGGAATTGTACGATGGACAGTAATGTATTGTTTGTTCCAACAATTCAGCAAATTGCGGAGAGCGGAAGTCGCATGGTGATTGAAGAATTACTCTTCAGAACCTATATCGATTCGGAATATTTTTCGCAGGTCGTTCTGAAGCGTTTTCCGGAATTGCGTTGGACTTACGAAATTTCGAGGTTGCGTAAACCATTGCGTAGACTTGAACGCGAAATCGGATTTTTCGGAGTGGAGGCGCCGTCTAAGTCGGAAAACGACTTTATACTTTATTCCATAGAAGCGGATAAGGATGACGTTCGCAAAGTTATTCCAGAGGCATTGCTACGCGATGTTACACCGTATTTTTGCGCATGGGTGGCAAACGAATTTCCGGAATATGCGGAAAGTGCCTATCGTAAATTGCGGAAAATCGCAGAAAAATACCGCGAGAAGTACAAGAAGTAAAATTAAAGGCCCGAATGACTTTCGGGCCTTTAATTTTTATGGTATGATGAATTTAATTTTTGCGTTTTATATAATCACCCGGCATTGAAATACCGCGCAGAGCGGCAATTCTGGCAGCCATACTCTGGCTGCTGCTGCCTGAAGCCGCCGGAGTTTGTCCGGCAGACGGTTGCGGAGCCGCTGCTGCCGGCGACGGAGTATATCCGGCTATCGGTTGTTGTTGTATAACTTGCGGTGCAGCGGAATTGCCGGTTGCACCGAATGCGCTCATTAAGGAATCATCTCCGAGTTCGTCGCCGCCGTCATCCTGCATATACGGATTATCCGTAAAAACGTCGTCGCTTTGCAAATAATCCAGCTTTTTTTGTACCGCTTCATCCATCGGAGCAAATTGTTCGCGCAACGTTTGTTTTAATTCGTTTCTATCCATTGTTTTGTTCCATAATGATTTGTCCGGTCTTGCTCAAAATCAAACTATCCAAAACCCAACGGTTGATTAAGATGATTTTTTCGTCTTCGATACCCATGGCACGGGCGCTGTCGATGACAATATCCAGTTCGGCATCGGCCAAATCATTATCAATATTGGCCAGAACGCACATTTCTTTAACGAGTTGCAAGGCATGGGCACGATTGTTGATTTTTTGAGCTTCAGCCACAAAATCAATGTTCGGGTCTTTAATGATGTTGAGCATGGTGTTGTTGTCAATACCATAACGGGCCGCAATGCCTTTTAAAAAGTTAATTTCATCGGCGTCAATATTGCCGTCGGCACGCACTAAACGACAGAAAACTTTTAAGAATATGAGTTTCTCGTCATAGCTTAAAGTTTGTATGTATTCATCATCCATATTTTTTTCTCCTATTTCAAAATTAAAGTCAGACTATCACATATTTTTGTGCTTTGTCAATGCTCTTTTCGGTGTATTAGTCAGTCGCAAATTCTTTCTTGCGACTTGATTTCAACCGTATAATTAAGCGTTTTTTTGCTGTTATGATCAGTCGCAACATGCCATTGACGAGTGTTGGCGTTTTTGCTTTCACTCTTAATGTTTTCTTTCACGATTGTATAATCTTCCGGAAAGTTTTGGCTTAAGATAACGGTGTTATCGCTGTCTTCCGCATTGTTTACCGTAACTTCAACTTCATAAGTTTTCAGTACTTGGATGTTGTAGCACAAGTGGTTAGGTTTGCGCTCCAACTCCTTTTCTTTAACCTTGTTGATTTTGCCGCTGACCGAGATGTTGAAGGCATCGCCCAAATGCAAACGCAAGGTATCTTCTTTGGCGGTGTGATTGATGTTATCCGAACCGATAAATTGCAAATTGCCGCTCTTATCGTTTTCGTAAAAGCGCACGGTACCGGCCGGCAACGAAATACCTAAATGGGAATCGGCAGTGTTTTTCACCACATAAGTAATGGCCGGATGGCGTTTTTCAAATTCTACTCCTCCGTCTCCGAAATAGAAAGGCGTGTCGAGGTTAAATTCTTTTTTATAAACAACACCATGCTTTTCAATCAGGGCAATTTGTTTGGTTTGCTTATCCTTAATGGTAGTCATATTCGGAAGCGTATAAAGCTCATAACTGTTGATACTCTCCGGCTCGATACTGACGGCTTGGTCTACATTGAAGGAATTCATCGCCATTACTCCTTTGGCCACTCCGAAAGAGCGTGTCAGCATTGGGCGCACGATATGTACATCGCCGGCAATCAGCTGAATTTTAGCTTGTTTGTAATCAATGCCGGATTCGTTGTTGATGGTTACCCAACCGGTTAAATCGAGGGTATTATCGGAGCTGATGTTGGCAACATAATCGGTTTTCCAGCTTAAGCCGCCGGTTAAATAAGCTAAATAAAGATTTTTTTCACCGCCTTGTTTGGCATTGAGTTTGGCGGCTAAAGTCGGCTGATTACTCATACCGGCAGGTATATTATTGAAAACAACCCGTCCCGGAAAATTGGAATCAATGCCGTAATTAAAGCGTAAAATCGGGCGTCCTTCGGCTTCTCCGATTAAGGTGGCGGTTTCATAAATATTTTCGCCGGTGGTAGAGTTGGTGCGTACGGTGGTGACTTCTTTACCTAAATATTGTTTGATGAAATTATCGTACGACATAAGGTTGTAGCTGTAATTTTGCTCGTTAACCGTAATACCGTCACCGTAAATAATGGCTGTTTCCGCTTGAATTTGGCTAGCAACTCCGTCAAAAATAACATCGTTGTTGCCGGATTGTAAAGCTGCCGAGCGAATATCTTTAATCAAAGCTAAATTTTGGTTGTATATACTTAAAGACAAAGAATTGCCTTGATTTTTTAAAAGTAAAGGTTCCGCATGAGCTGTGCCGGCAAGAGCTGTGCATAACAAAAACAACAAACCGTAACGCATATTTATCTCCTTTAAAAATTGATAAATCCCAAATATTTCAAAATAATATAAACGGCTGCGAGCTGCAAAACAAGCATCAGCCAAAACATTATGCGAAAGCTTTTCTTTTTGGTTTTGTGACGAAATATTTTTTGCGCAAAATATGCTCCGGGCCATCCGCCCAAAAATTCAAGAGCGTGTAAGTGCGCTTCCGGAATACGCCACGAACCGTTGACGGCCGCGCGCTTATCTGCGCCGTAAGCCAAAAAAGTTGCCGCATTAATGCAAATCAAATGATAAACTATAAAGATTAAAAAAACCTTATACGAAAAATCCGGAAGACGAAAATAATATGTTTCCGTTACATAAGCCGCCAGAACCATTGCCGCATAATACAAAACAAAGAAAATATTACGTTGCAACGGGCGGATTAAAACCAAAAAAGGTGTCATAATCGCTAAAAACGTCATAAACATTTTCATTACTCTCCGTTTGATTGTCGCCAGTATAGCGCCGCTTGACGATATTTCAAGTTTTACTTCATAAATATTAAGGTATTTTTAAGGTAAATGTGTCATAAGGTATTGTATGAGAGTCGATAAAGGAGACGGGAATGAAAAAAACATTTTTGTTTGGTGCGGTTGCACTTTTGGCCGGTTGTACTGTGTGTACTTCGCCGGATTGCGGTAAGTCTGCGGCAAAGCAACCTCAGGAACAGGCTGTAAATAATGTTGCGGCGCCGGTGGCTATGCCGTGCACAACGTGTGCTCAGCCGGCCTGTGCGAGCAGAACGGAGCCGATGGTGCTTAAGCCGAGGGTTTTGGAAAAAGTCGAGCCGAAGCACAAACGCCGCTGTTGTGATAATGTGCTTGAAAACACAAGCGGCAAAGAGGAATATTATGTGCCGGATGCACCGGAAATTTATGTAATTTCCGCCAACAGAACGGTTAATTCAATGCAAACGGAAGCGGCAGCATTCTTTAAACAGGTGGGGCCGATGAAGGTATACGTTGATGATGCGGAAATGAAATCGGCCGATTTGCCGGGCGGAATAGATAAGGGAACGCAAACTCTTAAATCACGCTTTGAACAAATGGACAAGGTCAGCGTGGTCGATAAAAAGAAAAAAGCCGATTATGTGGTCAGCAGCCGTGCCGATTGGTATGATACGGCAACCAAGACCGTGCCGGCAATTAAATATGACTTGTTTTTGAAAGCACCGGACGGACAGATTGTCGGTGAATGGAGCGAAATTATCCATCAGGCTCAGGGAGACAGAAGTTGGTGGTAAAAAAACAAAATATCGCTTTTATCAGCGCGTTGCTGGCCGCTTGGGGGTCACTCGATTGCAATCCGGCAATGTCCGCGGAAAATGCGGTCATAAATGAAGCAGTAACGGCCGATGCCTGCGATGAGCGCACCGCAAATGACGATAAGCAAACTGCGGAGAATCGCGCGGTTGATAAGGCCGGATTGGCAGCGGTAAAACTTTCCGGAATTATTCAGAAACACTATCCGGATTTGAGTGCCAACGCATTGGATATCATATCATACAGAATTATTGACGAATATATGTCTGACAGCCGGCACGAAGTTACGCTTGCCGACGGTAATCGGGTGTGCGTTAATTTGCATGCCGATGTGGTTATGACGGGGGAACAGTTGGAAGCGCTGGTGCAGGAATATCGCGACAGTGATGCACCGGAAGAACAAATTGAAGAAGTGGCAAAACAAGTAAACGAAGAAACCGCTTTTAAGCCGCGCAAACTCGCGGAAAAGCGTTTGCTCTATATTCGCAAAATGGTCTTTTGGAACGGTGAAGAAACCAATCATTATCAGGATTTGCTGACCGGTTTGTTCTCTCACAGCGAGTATTTTTTCGTTACCGACGATGCCAAGTTGGCGGATTATGAGGTTGTTCCGCGGTTGCTTAAGGCCGAAGTTGATGAAATCGATACCGAACATCATAAAATGCAAATGCAGGTTGAGCTTGATGTATTTTCCGATAAGGTAGACGATTTTCTGCCGGAAAACGTAAAACAAACACACTTTATTTTGTTTGCCGCCGATAAAGATGAGCAGGAAATTGCCGACACGCTGTTGCGTAAATTGCTGACAAAAGCGGCGGAAGAAGCCGGAGCCAAAATCAATAAATTTGAAGCGACGCAGCTGGAAAAATCAGTCAGATTCGGCAAATAAACATTACCTGAAATAATTTTTGGGAAAAATCCGTTTGTCCTATTGTAGAAGATTAAAAGCCGTCCTATATATAGAAAAGGATGTTTTTTTATGATGGGATGAAATCAAGATGAAAGAAAAGAAAACGGAACAAAAAACAGCGGAAAAAGAACAAGTTCTGCCGGTTTTGCCGTTGCGTGACGTAGTGGTATATCCGAAAATGATTGTACCGATTTTTGTGGGGCGGGAAAAATCAATCGAGGCCGTGCAAAAAGCGAACGATAAAGGCTCGGAGATGGTTCTGGTTATGCAGAAAAAAGCCGATATCGAAGTTCCGAATGCCAAGGATTTATATAAAGTCGGGACATTGTGTAATGTTTTGCAAATGCTGAAGCTGCCTGACGGTACGGTTAAATTATTGGTTGAAGGTTTGGAACGCGTGAAAATTACGGCATTTCGCGACAATAAAACCTATATTGCCGCCGCTATCGAAAGCTATCCGCAAGACGAGCCGGATAAAAAAATGCTGGAATCGTGGGCGCGTGCCGTGGTCAGCCAATTTGAAGAATATGTGAAACTCAATAAAAAAATTCCGTATGATGTGATTCAATCCATTAAACAAATCAGCGAATACGACAAGCTGGCGGATACGGTGGCGTCGCATTTGTCGCTGAAAACCGAGGATAAGCAGTTTTTGCTTGAAGCTAACAATCTGCAAGACAGGCTGAATAAAATTCTGCAACTGATTGATACGGAGATGATGGTGCTGGAAGTAGAAGATAAAATAAAGCACCGCGTCAAAAAGCAGATGGAAAAAAGCCAGAAAGAATATTATCTGAACGAGCAGATGAAGGCGATTCAAAAAGAATTGCACGACGGCGATGAAGATGATGAAAACAGCAATTATCTGAAGCGAATCAATGCCACCAAATTTACCAAAGAAGCGCGGGAGAAAGCACTTTCCGAGCTGAAAAAACTGCGGAGTATGGGGCCGAATACGCCGGAAAGTTCAATCGTTCGCAATTATCTGGACTGGCTGTTGGATTTGCCGTGGGATAAGAAAACCAAGCTGAATCGCGACTTGGAAAAAGCGATTGCGGTATTGGAAGAAGACCATTACGGGCTGGAAAAAGTCAAAGAGCGCATTGTCGAATATTTGGCGGTGCAATCTCGCTCGAAGAATTTGAAAGCGCCGATTCTGTGTTTGGTCGGACCTCCGGGAGTGGGTAAAACTTCGCTCGGCAAATCAATAGCGCGTGCCACCAATCGTAATTTTGTGCGGGCATCACTCGGCGGTATGCGTGATGAGGCGGAAATCAGAGGACACCGCCGCACCTATATCGGAGCTATGCCGGGGAAAATCGTGCAATCAATGAAAAAAGCCGGTGTTTCCAATCCGCTGTTTTTGCTTGATGAAATCGACAAGCTGGGTAACGATTGGCGCGGCGACCCGAGTTCGGCTTTGCTCGAGGTGTTGGATCCGGAACAAAACAATACGTTTGAAGACCATTATCTTGATGTCGATTATGACTTATCCGACGTGATGTTTGTGACGACCGCCAACTCGCTCAATATGCCGCGGCCGCTGTTGGACCGTATGGAAATTATTCAGCTTTCGGGATATACCGAAGACGAAAAGGTGGAAATTGCCAAGCGCCACTTACTCGGCAAGGTGTTTGACGAGAATGCGGTACAATGTTCGGAACTGGTTATTACCGATGACGCCATCCGCGACATTATTCGCTATTATACGCGCGAAGCCGGTGTACGCAATTTGGAACGCGAGTTGGCAACGATTGCGCGTAAGGCCACCAAGGAAATTTTACTTGAAAAAGGCAAGTGCGTGCGAATCGAAGTGACGCCGAAGAATTTGGATAAATATCTCGGTGTGCGCCGCTTCAGTTACGGCGAAGCGGAAAAGCAAGACCATATCGGGGTTACGACCGGTTTGGCGTGGACTGAAGTCGGCGGCGATATTCTGTTTATCGAGGCGGTGGATATGCCGGGCAAGGGCAAAGTTACGCAAACCGGAAAGCTCGGCGATGTGATGAAAGAATCGATTGAAACCGCGTATTCGGTGGTGCGTTCGCATTCCAGAGAACTCGGGATTAAGCCGGAAGTGTTCGATAAGACCGATGTGCACGTACACGTGCCGGAAGGGGCAACCCCGAAAGACGGACCGTCGGCCGGTATTGCCATGTATACCACGTTGGTGTCTGTATTTACCAAAACACCGGTGAAGAGTGATGTGGCGATGACCGGCGAGATTACGCTGCAGGGCAGGGTGTTGCCGATCGGCGGATTAAAGGAAAAGCTGTTGGCTGCTCTGCGTGGCGGTATCAAAACCGTGATTATTCCTCAAGAAAACGTAAAGGACTTGGCGGAAATTCCGGACAATGTAAAATCGGGAATGAAGATTGTTCCGGTTTCGTCAGCCTCAGAAGTTTTGGAAATCGCCTTGCGTAAAAAAGGCTCCAAAAAGACGAAAAAATAACCATATTTTGTTGTTGAGAAAGACTCACTCATAACGGGTGAGTCTTTTTTTGGTATTAAAAAACGCACTGAATTTTATCAATGCGTTTTGATATTTGTTGCGGAAAGCAATTATTTTAACTTGGAGCGGATTTCCGGCGCGTCATTGTTGATTCTGTGACGGATATTTTCCAAAGCTTTTTTCAAGCTGACCATGGAGGCTTTGTATGTTGTATCATAATTGCTGTAACCCCAATACATTGCTCTGAATTCTTCGTCAACAGCTTTTTCCGTATAGCGCCTAACGACATTCTTTTTATTATCCAAAATGGTAACTTCAACCTCTGTCGTATATTTGCTGTTTCCACAAGGAACGCCTAAAAATGTAGGTATAAACAAAGGTAACATTGTTAATGAGTAAAAACCGTTATGGTCATTGTTCAAGTAGGTTATGCGCATCCTGATGTAACCTTTTTTCTCGCCGGTCTGTTCAATGATATTTTCTTGAACTTCTTTTATGAACATATTAGTCGCATCCTTCGGGCGAGGGTCATCATAGGTGTTTCTTTTTACAGAACTCAATCTGGAACGTTTACGTGCTCTATAATTTGAGTTGTAATCGTATTCACCATCGTAGTTATCAACATAGCTTTCATCTTTGTCATAATATTCTGTTTCTACGGTATATGATTGTGGATACATTGAAGTATCTGTTTCTATTTTCAACACCGGCAACAGATTTTGGTTCGGCTGAATTGTCGGGTTGACATCTTCATAGGTAACCGAACGGCAAGAGGTTAATAAGGCCAAAGCCGCGGCAATAATATAAGTCTTTTTCATTTTCTGTTCCTCATAAAGAGGGGGCGAAGAACTAGTCTTCGTCGCCCATAGGTTCGTCTTCGCCAATCATCTCGGTCGTTAAATGGCCGGCATCGGCGCGGATTTTCTTTTCGATTTCATCGGCAATTTGCGGATTCTGCTTTAAGAAATTCTTGGCATTTTCGCGACCTTGACCGATTTTATCGCCGTTATAAGAGAACCAAGCACCGGATTTTTCAATTATACCGGATTTTACACCCAAGTCGATGAGTTCGCCGGTCTTGGAAATGCCTTCGCCGTACATAATGTCAAAGTCAACGGTTTTGAACGGCGGAGCAACCTTGTTTTTAACGATTTTAACGCGAGTTTGCGAGCCGATAACATCGTCTTTGTCTTTGATGGCACCGATACGACGAATATCGATACGCACCGAAGCATAGAATTTGAGAGCGTTACCGCCGGTAGTGGTTTCCGGATTGCCGAACATAACCCCGATTTTCATACGTATTTGGTTGATGAAAATAATCAAAGTGTTGGAACGGGCAACGGTGGCGGTTAATTTGCGTAAGGCCTGACTCATCAAGCGAGCTTGCAAGCCCATGTGCGAATCGCCCATTTCGCCTTCAAGTTCAGCCTTCGGTACCAAAGCGGCCACCGAATCGACCACCATAACGTCAATGGCGCCGGAACGCACCAGAGTATCTGCAATTTCAAGTGCCTGTTCGCCCGAATCCGGTTGGGAAACCAACAAATTCTCGACATCTACGCCGATTTTTTTTGCATACGACGGATCGAGGGCGTGCTCGGCATCAATAAAAGCACAAGTGCCGCCGTTTTTCTGGGCTTGCGCAATTACGCTCAAAGCCAAAGTGGTTTTACCCGAACTTTCCGGACCGTAAATTTCCACAATACGGCCTTTCGGCATACCGCCGATACCGAGGGCGATATCAATCCCCAGCGAGCCGGTGGAAATCGCTTCAATGTCAATGTTGGTGTCTTGCCCCAAACGCATAATCGAACCCTTACCGAAGGCACGCTCGATTTGACTTAAGGCAGCATCTAACGCTTTATCTTTTTCCATATTTTTATCCTTATAAATAAGTTATTCTGACAATATTTATGATGTATTTTTTGCAAAAACTCAAACAAAGAATACATTTATCCGCTAAATTGTATATTGTTCTGATTTTGTTCTAAATGCAACAAGATTTTTCGGCTTTTTCACAATCTTGATTCGGAAATTTTGTCAAATATGACTTGACAGGCGAAAAATAAAGGGTTAGTATGTAATAAAATACAAATATTTAGATATTATGAAGAAAAAAATTTTAGCGCTTTGTCTGGCGCTTTTGTCTGTATGTACAGCGTCTGCCGGTGACGGTTTTTATATCGGTGGCGGTGCGGCGTATCAGTTTGTTCCGTTATTGAACGGTACCACCAATCACTCATTTGCGCCGGCGGCCGAAATCGGTTATAACTACGGTAACTTCGGTATCGGTGCTATGGGCTCATTTGATGGCGACATTATGCTCTCGCTTGATTTTAACAGTACTTTTATGTTGAGCGATGAGTTTGGTGTTGTTCTCGGTTGCGGCTACGGTGCGATTTATCGTACGACCAAGTGCGATGTCGAGGGGTGTGATTACAAAGTCAGCGGTTTTATCGGCTGGCCGCATGTCAACCTCGGAGTGGAAATCCCCGTGACCGATAATCTGGGTTTTCGTCTGGTAGGTGCTGTCGGCTACTGTCGTAATTATCATAACGATTACGATTCCGGCCACAGGTATTACGACTACGACTTTGCCACTCATACCTATTACGGTTATGACGGATGGCGCTTTGCCTCGCAGGTCAGAGCCGTTGTCGTATGGAGTTTCTGAAATCAAGACCTCCCTCGGGTAATTCCGACGGAGGTTCTTTTTTTTATGTTGTAAACATATATGCGGTTCGGGCGCGGACGTATCTTGACAACCCCGAAATAATAACCTATGTTAGCGCCAAAGAAAGGATGTAAAAATGGATATAGTATTGACCGGAGACAGACCTACGGGGCGTTTGCATTTGGGGCATTATGTCGGCTCACTCAAACGTAGGGTTGAATTGCAGAATAATAACCAGCCGAAAGAAATGTATGTGATGATTGCAGATGCGCAGGCATTGTCGGATAACTTTGATAATGTGGAAAAAGTACGCAGCAATATATCCGAAGTGGCACTTGATTATTTGGCTTGCGGACTTGATCCGGCCAAAACGACGATTTTTATTCAATCGCAAATCTCAGAGTTATGCGAACTGTCGTTTTATTATATGAATCTGGTTACGGTGTCGCGCTTGCAACGCAATCCGACGGTAAAAAGCGAAATTCAGCTGCGCGGGTTCAAACAGAGTATTCCGGTGGGTTTCTTTACATATCCTATCAGTCAGGCCGCCGATATTACGGCGTTTAAGGCCAATATTGTGCCGGTGGGCGAAGACCAACTGCCGATGATTGAACAAACCAGAGAAATCGTGCGTTCATTCAATACATTATATAAGGAAGTTTTGGTTGAACCGAAAGCGGTTTTGCCGGAAAATGAAACTTGCTTGCGTTTGCCGGGGCTCGATGGTGCCAATAAGATGAGTAAATCTCTCGGTAACTGTATTTATTTGGCAGATTCCGCCGATGAAATCAGCCGCAAAATCAAGAGTATGTTTACCGACCCGACGCATTTAAGAGTGGAAGACCCG
>Ga0247610_10003446_pt1 | contig 17379 bp, 10 predicted proteins | sample 174DNAGHGhighgp2_FD_193483 | JGI IMG/M metagenome (GOLD analysis project Ga0247610, IMG submission 193483) | Sheep rumen microbial communities from Palmerston North, Manawatu-Wanganui, New Zealand - 1742 DNA GHGhigh gp2 | ecosystem: Host-associated > Mammals > Digestive system > Stomach > Rumen... | reverse complement strand
TCGGTATAGATATTGATCCTCTTTTGCTTTCCTCGCCACGATGCCCCTGAAAAGCTACTGTATAACGTGGCGGTAGGGGCATGTTCGTCTCCTTCCACAGCAGCATGGAATCTCCCGCCATTCTTGTTGCTGAGAATCAGTTCCCCCTTGCCGTTTGCAGTACGCGTTTTTTCCTTCTTCCAATTGTAGTAAGTCACCTTCGCACCCGGCAGCGGTTGTCCTGTGGAACCTCTCACCACCACCACCTTGGTCTTTCTTTTTGGTAAAGGCTCAAGGAGCATGAATACGTCGCTCACCATCAATTGATATCGCAGGGTGTCGAATGTGCATCCTTCAGCATAGCATTCCGCCAGATATCGTCCAACGGGCAAGCCTGGCATCCTCATGCTGTCTTCCACACACTCGAAATCATTGGAAATATGGATTTCCTTCTTATAAGTAGCCACCTCCACAGGCTTGGTCTTTTCCAACAGTTGCCGGTATTCATACTTGGTGAGTTCACGGCCTGCAACGGACTGTATTTTTGTTGGTGAGATGTCAAGTCTTGATATCCTTAGCGTTACTTCTCTCACATTTCTCACTTGATGGAAACGGATGACCCGTGAAGAGTCGGGCAACAGTCTTGCCTCACCAATTTCCACGCTCATCATCGGTTCGGAGAGTTCGGCTCTCTCGTTTCTCAATTCATTTGCATTTCTCCACTCTCCCCATCGTTGCAGAGCAGTGTCGATATATTGCATTTTCTCCTCCACGGTGACGTCTTTTTTCTCACACATGGCCTTGTATCTCAATATCGCTATCTCGCAACATTCAGGCAGGTCGGCATATTGAGTGCATAGGGAGTCAAGTTGGGTCAGATAATGGTTGTGCTTGTCGGAAATGATGCAGCCCCGGCTGTCATGGTAGTTTTTGTCGAGCATCCACAAAGCCGTCAGCATCTCAGCCCTGCGGTTGCCCAATTTGCCATAATGATCATGCAGTAGTTGGTAGTTGTGTGTCTGCATCCCCACCACCGAGAGCAGGTCGTTGCCAAAGATGCCGCCATCGCCACCTATGGAGACGAGGGGGCAGAACATCTCCGCTTGACTGGCGGCAAGCAAGGGTGTATTGGCCATGATTTTTTCACGAAACGGCTCGAATTGAGTGGCGTCAATGCACTTCACTGGCGGCATGTTGAGCAGGATGACTTGATAAGCCGTAGCAAGAAGAGGATTGTTGGACTCTGCCAAACGCTCTTCTTCTATGAGTTCATGGACGATGCCGGGCAGAGAGTCGGGCTCCAACTCCTTGATGATGGAGGCTCTCATCAATTCCGCCGTCGTCATCATTCCATGGTTGTTCTCTTTCCTGGCCTTGGTTCTGATGATGTTCAGTACATCCAATTGACTTCGTGGCAAATCGGCCACGGAATGCTTGTAGGCCTGTCGCCAGAGGGAGTGATAACTGCGGTGGATGGCGGGATTATCGGCTTGCTCTGTTGTCTCATCCACGGCTGGATGTTCCACGCTTGCCGCTGTGAGTGTGATGACATCCAATTCGTCGTGATGGCAGAATTTCTCAAAGGTGTCGCACAAAGGGTGTGAGACTCTGACAAAAGCTTGTCGTTCCAGACAGGGTATGACAAAATAGCCGTCGGCATTGGTGGTTGCTTGGTTCAGTGTGTCGCGATTGGCCGACAAGAGCACGACGGTGGCGTGGGGTAGGGGATGGCGACGGGTGTCAAGCACCTGGCCAATGAACCTGATGGTGTCTTTCTGTGTGCATTCCACGAAGATATCGGTGTTCAGTTGGGTGACACGTAGGGGGAGGTTGCCACAAACTTGTTTCACGGCTTGCAGGATGGTAGCATCCTGTATGTTTGTCGTCACTATGAAATCCTCCAGCTCTTGATAAATGAAATTGACAGTGATGGTGTCGCAATCGTTTTCGAGGGTGAGCAACGCATCTGAGAGTGAGACGTCATTGAATTCATGGCTGACCGTTTGTGCATGGGATAGGGTCAGGCAGAAGAGTGATAGTAATAAAAAGAGGTTCCTTTTCATATTAATTAGTCAGAAAAATGAGTTGGAATTACAGGCCTTGCCTTAATTATGCAAAATTAGTAAAAACATCGTAACAACAATAATGTAAGGAGAAAAAAATACATATCATCCTATTTCATAGGTTGTGACTTGTTTGGTAATTCTTGCGTTTGCGATTCAGCTAATTTTTTTCTTACTGTTGTAAGGAAATAGATTTATTTTTGTACCTTTGCGTCGTAATAGTATCAACCTAAAGCAAGACATCATGAAAAGAATATCATTTGCAATCATCTTTGCCTGCTGCACATTGGCACTGGCTGCTCAAGATGCCATCAGAGTGAACTACCAAGGTGCAAGGCCAACCATCATCGACTTTGCATGGGCTTACCTCTTCTCTGATGAAGACGATGAAGATGAATGTGATCAAGAAGCGACTGCGGGAATCGAGCAAGCCTTGTCCAACTATCGTCAAGGTCTTCCACAAGAGGAAGGTACTACACTCACCGTTGACAAGAAAAATGGTTACATACTCTATGAGTGGAAATATGAAAACACCATGGTAAGGATAGAGATGTGCTATTGGAATGAGTCTGACAAAAAGCACAAGTTGTTTGCCTATAGCTCGTGGTTTTATGAAGATGGCAAACCGGGTTTAGGACAATATGATGGACTTACATTCTACCGGTATACCAACTCCACGAAAAAGATGACTATGTGTGAGGCACCGGGCTTCGATGTGGAATATTATAATACCACCTACACTCTGCCGCGTGTAGGGAAGAACATCATCGTCAACAAGTGGGATGATAAAGGAAAGAAAACCCAGAAGACATTGAAGTGGAATGGGCGAAAATTCACCAAGTGAATCTTTCCATAAAGCCATAATGCAATTTCAACTTACAATCATCAGCTCACCTTCGGGTGGGCTTTTTGATGGTGGTTGTAGTAATGTAGTAACTCTTTTTTCGCAAATGAGTGCGGTCTGTGGTCAAGACGGTTTTGAAGAAGTAGATGTTGCGTGATTCTTTCTAATTATGGAAGTAGGGGGCCATTTTGTAATCTGTTTTTTCATAAAGATCTCGTTTCGCTTTCATAAAGATTATGTTTCGCTTTCTTAGCCAAGAGGTCTCGTCCAACAATCGGTGCGCATATCCCCTCCCCTCGAGGGGAGGGGTTGGGGTGGGGTCTTTGAATAAAAGTCGATACAACGAATTGGACATCCTATTCAGGAAGTCAAAGTAAGTACGTCAAAATCAGGAAGTCGAAGTAAATACGTCAAAATCAGGAAGTCAAAGTAAGTACATCAAAATCTGGAAGTCAAAGTAAATACGTCCAAATCTGGAAGTCAAAGTAAATACGTCCAAATCTGGAAGTCAAAGTGAACATACGTCCCTTTAACTCCCCTTTAACTCCTTTTTAACTCCTCTTTAACTCCTGATAAAACTCCTGATAAAATCCTGGTAAAACTCTTGATAAGACCTCCTCTTTAGTTTAATATGTCAACCATCCCAGTCAGGTGTCCGTCTTCATCTTTCTGCACTTTGATGGAGGCGTAGAGTTGATTGAGGATTTTGATGATATGGAGCGCGTCGGCAATAGTGGACAAGGTGATACGAGTCATGAAGGGTCTGCCCTTGTCACTAAGCAAAGTGTATGCCATCTCGGGGTTGGGTTGACGGTAGCCATTCCTGTTCTCCATCACCAGTCCGATGAGCCGTTTTACGGCTTCAGGGTCGGCGTGGCATTTCTCTGCCACGGCGCAGGCGACGAGAAATTTTGGAGTGGTGACTTTCAACTCTTTCTCCCCCTCCAGAATGGCTTGCTCCAGAGGCTTGAAACTATGAATTTCTGTCATTTAATTGTTCTTAGGGTTAGGCAATTTTCAAACTTTTACATATCCTATTGACAATGCAGTGGGTAAGGGTAAATGACGCAATGCCATTTTTTAACATTAACGGCACAATCTTCTTTTTATTATGTTTGCTAGTGTGCAAAGATACAAAAAAAAGGTGGAATGGCAATGGCTAAAGGGGGACTTTATCTTATCATTCCCTTGTTTGCTAAAGTCGAGTAATAATACTCAACTTTAGCATACAATGGAAATGAGGTGTGAAGAGGGAGTTGAGCAAATTATTCTTCATCACTCTTCTTGAATACGGAGAAGATGTTGTAGCTGACGTTTTTGTCGTACACATCCTCGCCCTCGCTGACCTTGACCCAGTTGACCACACGGATGGTGACAGGGAGGACGATGATTTCATATACCGTCTTCAGCACCAGTTGCGAAAGCATCATCAGTGGCAATTCCTCGTTGGGCAGTACGCCGTAGAATGCCAATGGGAAGAAGATGAGCGAATCGGCTCCCTCGCCCCAGACGGTGCTCATGATGGCGCGTAAGGGGAATCGCTTACCTTGGTCGGAAATCTTCATCCGGCTCATGACGTATGCATTGACAAAACTGCCGATGATGAACGACACGAAGGAAGCCAGTACGATGCGTGGTGTGAGGCCGAAGATGGCATGGAATCCTTCTTCGTTCTCCCAATAGGGCGCCCCGGGGATGGCGTCGGCTATCCACGCCACCATCATGAAGGCGAAGTTGATCAGGAATCCCGTCCATATCAGTATGCCAGCACGACGATATCCCCACACCTCGCACACCACGTCGTTGATGATGTAGGATATGGGAAAAATCAACAGTCCGCCGGTGAGGTGGAGCGGTCCGAACACCATCTGTTTCGTTTCGAGGATGTTGGATGCTATCAGGCATACAGTGAAGACGATGCAGAAATGCATGAACAGCATCGACACCATCGTCTTTTTTCTTGGATTATTCATATGGTGATTTATGCCTCCATGCATGTCACATGAAGGCTGCGCAGTTTTCATTTCTCATTCAATCTTCTGACGTATTTCACGTCTACGCCATCGCCCTTCAGAATGTCTGCGAATTCTTGTGGACGGATGGTGACAGGACCTTTCATGAATTCCGGGATGTTGTAGCTGCGCATGAACTGTCTGTGATAGTCGGCGTCGGCGGAAGGCAGTTCAAAAGGTTTGCTGCCATGACCGTTGGCGTCGATGTGGGCGATGAAGGGACGGGTGAAAGTCCCATCGTCGCGTCGGCTGCTGAAAATCACCCATCGGCCATTGCTCGACCAGGAATGATAACTTTCCGTGTCAGGGGAATTCAACTCGTTCATTTTACGCACGTCCCCACTCGACAGGTCCATCATCCACAAGTCGGCATCATGGTGCCAGATGTGGAAATAGCCGTGGTCGGCACTTGAGAAGAGCATGAACCGTCCGTCGGGCGAGATACGCGGCAAGACGGCACTTTGACCCTCGGCAATGGCGTCGAAAACCAACTCTCGAGGACCGAAGGCCTTGGTCTCGGGGTCAAAGCTTTTCTTATAGATGTTGTATTTGAGATTTTTGTAATTGGTAACCACGCTCGGCTTCTTGGTGGTGGTGGAATCAAGGCCTACGAAATGACCACTGCAATAGTAGAGGGTCTTGCCATCGGGAGACCAACAGGGGAACACCTCGAACTCTGTGGTGTCGTTCTCAAGATTGGTCACCAGGTCGTTCTCCACGTCATAGGCGATGATGTCGCTCGCCAAATCATACACTTCCACTTTGTCGGAATCCACGCTATGGAAACTCTGGTTGGTCTTGTCGGTGGCGTAGACAATGAGGTTCAGCGTGGGGTGCCAGGCGGGATAGACACCTGCGGAAAGGATGGAGTCGTTCTTCATATTCACTTTTTTCTTCATCCCGTCGTAGGCTATCAAGGTGCCGCCATGCTTCATGCGGGCATGAAACTGCATCCTGTTCGGATCATAATTCTGATAGTGGTGGCAGTTGATGCACTGTCCTTCCCTCTCGTATCCGCAAAGGAAATTGTCGTAGATGACGCTTTCGTCGTAATTCTCCAGGCAACGCTGGCTGATGGTCAGTGTCTCGAAGGTGACAAATGAGGGTGAAATCAGACGATAACTGATATATGGGTCGATGGAATCGGGCGACACATACAGGTTGAATGGCTTGTAACGGGTCCATTTCCCGTCTTTGCTCATATAAACGTCCACCTTGATGGCGCCGCCCTTCGCCTTGCCTGTCAGTTCACGCCATTCATCCATCTCGGGCTGCATCTGTCCGCTGCATACGACCACCTGGTCGCCCGCGGTATAGCTGGCCACCATCTCGTCGACAGGTTCATCGGCCTCGAAGGTCAGCGGTGCGATATTCACGGGGATGGTCACATCGACATAGTCGGGATATATGGCTGGTAGTGCTGAAGACTGCGTGTATTCAGTGGGAACGGACACCTTTCCACACGATATCAGCGAGAAGATGCCTATGGCGGCAAACCAAAATCTCATTCTTTTCATAACTCTAATATTGCGGTAGGTCTTTCATCAGAAAATAGTCATAGTAATAGCTGTCATGGAGATGATACAACTGCTCCCTCGCCTCTCGAACGTCCTTGCCATCGTATTGGGACGCCCCTTCTGCGAACCGGTTGAAACTCTCTTTCACTTCAGCGTCAAAAGGCATGCTGTCGAGGTTGGGACGGTTTTCCTCCTTGCCAAACGTATAGGCGGCCTGCTGATAATAAAGTGGTATCTTGGCATTTGGATGCAATTTGACGTAATTGTTGAAATGATACCAGAAAAAGCGGGGGTCTTTCAGCCACATGGCAGCAAGAAGGCATTGCTCCTGGAAGACAGGGTCGCCGGTATAGCCACTGTAGGCAAGGTGCTTCATCAGGTATTCTTCCACAAAGCCATGGTCGGAACTCAGTTCGTTGGGATAGTGGAGCATGTGGGTGATGGGCTCCATTTCCTTGTCTTTGGCTATCTGGTCGGGATGGTTCAACAGGTTCTCTGCCCAGGCTGCCCAGTCGTCGAAGAAGGTGGTCTGCTTCAGGATATGGATGTATTTCCTTGCCAATGGCTTGTCGCCATCGAGGATGGCGCAACGGGACAGGTATTTGTAATACTCCGCACGCCAGTCGTATTCCACTCCCATCTCCATGGCCAACCGTGCACAGTCGTTCAACTTGCCATATTGGTAATAAATCAGCATGCCGATGACTTGCATCATACGGACATCGAAATGGGGGACGGTTTCGTCTTCTTTATGAAAAAGAGGGTCGGGGAAGGTGCTCTTCTTGGAGCCGTTCCTGTATTTGTATATCTCCGTGCTTTGTCGTCCCAGTCGGAACAATGCCAGGTTTTGCATCATCACGATGGCACGGGTGGGCTCTTCCTCCTGTGCTTCGGCTTCTTTCAGTACACCATCCCAATCGAGTTGGGCTATGCAATGCTGCATGCGCAGTTCACGGTGGTAATTGGAATCCTTGAACCAGAAATGTGACACTCCAACGGCAAGCAACGCCACGATGGCGACTGTCCAACCATAATCCGACAAACAATGGTACAATTTGCTGTCGGTGAAGGATTTTTTTGCAACCTTGCCCGACTTGGCCTTCTTCTGCTGCCTCCTTCTTTCTTGCCTTGAAGGTTGGGGGCCACTGGTTTCTACCTCCTTTTGTACTGTGGCTTTGACGGTCTTCATCCGCGACCATGGAACACATGCCATGACCATAAAGAACAGCAAAAGCAAGTAGTAAGGTATGTAATACTGGTGGTATTCTTCCGTGAGGTAATAAAGAGGGAGTTCTGTGTAATAGATGTTGTCGATGTTGGTCTCACAATAGAAATAACGGTAATACAGCAAAGGTACCGCCACCACACAGAGCACACCTATGACACTATTGATGACGGCCATGGAGGAAAAGCGATTCTTCCCGCCTTCCGTTCGATACAACCGCCATGACCAGACTGCCATCAACAATACGGCAGCCAAACCATAGATGCCCAATAGCGGATAACCAGCCAGCGCGACTACAACAAGGAATATCGTGCGCAAGAAAAAACGGTTGGGCAGGCTGCGGAAACACCACAGCAGAAACACCACCGCAGTGCAGCCGATGGTTGCAACAAAGAAATGACCTCGCAATTTCAGAAAATACACCCAGTAGCCCATGTCGACGATGGTCAACAACAAGAGGGCCACGGGAACGAGCATCAGTGCTGCCCACTTGTCTGGAACTTGGAAGGTGCGCTTCACCAATGCCATCAATAGCAGCCACCAGGCACAAAGCAGCAGCACACCCAATGTGGGATGATGGAGAAACTGCGTGAAAAACGTGCTTGCGTAGGTGAGCAATCCTCCTGATGCCACCATCTGCTGCTTGAAGTAAAGCGAGGTGTTGAGGAAAAGATTCATCTCCTGCACTTTCCATAGAAAGTCTTTCTCATATACCAGCAAAGCACAGGCAATGGCGACAAGAGCAAGAAGCCATACTGCAATGAATGATAGTTTTTTCATACTGTTGAAGCAAATGGTTTGGATTCACTTAAAGAATGTGCAAAAATACAAAATTATTTGCAAAACATTTCTTTTTACAACTTCTTTTTCCTATTGATTTGCCTGAACATTCGCAAATGATATCGTATAGATCAACAAAAAAAACTTCGTGCGCCACATTTCCGTCAAAACGCCGGAATGTGACGCACGATGAAGTTAATTACTCTCTATTAAAAGAGAGATAGGGGATTCTTACTTGTTCACGACCTTCTTGCCGTTCTTGATAACGATGCCCTTGTAGTCTTTGGACACACGCTGGCCGGCGAGGTTGTAGTTGACAGTAGGAACTTTGGTGTTGGTGACCACGGTGCTGATGCCATCGCCGTCATCGAACATTTCAGGATTGCCGCCAAGAATCTTCACATAGAAGTTCTTTGAACCTTCCTGGTCGATGAGTGACTGCTGGCCATCGTCGGTCTTCCAGACGAAGTCTTTCAGCTCATAAGTGTTGGCGTCCTTGATTTCAGAGAGGTTGAAGGCGATGGACTGCATTTGGTCGGCCTCACCTGCTACAGTGAATGAAGCCTCGAAGTCTTGCCATTCTGTGTCGAAGTTGACATCACCGATGGCTGCCCAGTGGAGGTAGTTGCCCGGTGTGCTGTGGCTCTGAGTGGAAGCCTTGGCGGGGATGGCGCTCTTGTACTTGAACTGGACGATGGTTGTCTCACCAGCGCTAAGCGGACGGTTGGATACAATCCAGAACTGGTTGTCCCAAGGCTGACCGGTACCACCTGGTTCTTCATTCACTGTGCCATCTTGACCGTCAGCTAGGTCGTCTCTCTCCAGAGCATTGATGGTGACAAGTGTCGGGTTGGGATTAATCTCGACTGGCTTGAGGTCTCTGCCTTCGAGCATCTCGAATGCTATCTTCTTGTATTCGTCAATAAGGTAGATCTTCCATTTGCCTTCACCCGGGAGGTTCAGCTTGGCAAGGCTGGACTCTGTGTAGTCGAGCCATACCTCTGGGTCGTTCTCAATAGTGCCTACAGGCTTGAGGGTAGCGCTCTTGAATGCTGCATCGTTACCGCGAACGGTGGAAATCATGACTTGTGACACCCATCCATCCTCGCCAATGGTGGCTGTATAGGCATCTACTTCGTCATCGTAAACGAATTGTTTTGCATTGTCGAAGTCATACTCAAGACCTGTGGCGGGGTTGCAGCCTGCTACGAAGTAACCTTCGTCAAGTTTCATGCTTTGCCATGAGAGGTCGTCGAAATAGAATGTAACGGCATCCTTCACCTGTGAGTTCAGGTTGAATGCGATGGACCAGCCACCTGCCATGTCGTCGGCGATGGTCATGATACCGTCAAAGTCTTGCCACTCTTCTGTGAACGCGATGTTGCCAATGGCGTGCCAGATGAGGTAGTTGGACGGGTTCTGATAGTGAATCTGGGTGTCGGTGGAGCTGACAGGAGCAGAAGCCTTGTAGCGGAAGTGAATCTTCACCTGGTCGCCAGACTTCCAAGCCTTGGGAGACTGGATCCAGAACTGGTTGTCCCATGCAGCAGCAGCACCTTCGGTGATGGCGGCTTGGCCATGGCATACGAACACGTGGCTGCCATCAACCATTTCGATGTCGGCGGGGAATGGATCCCAGCCATCACCGGCTTCATTCATGTTTCTCATTCTTTCCTTTGACCATGCACAAATCAGATAGTTCTTTTCTTGGTCGTCGAATTTTACGTTGGGATCTGGCCATGGTGTCTCTGCATCACCCATGTAAGTGGGAATGGGGTTGCCGTCTACCAAGACAGGCTGGCCGTCGCTTGTAAGCCACTCCAACCATTGAACTGGTCTCTGCTCCTTTTGGAAATGTTCTACGATAACATATTTCCATTCGATGGTGGCTGTGACAGTTCCAGGCTGTGCGACGAGGTTGCAGGAAGCACCACCGATGCCGGAGTATTCCCATTCTACCTCAGCCCAATCTGTGCCGATATTCACGGAAGTGCTGGCCTGCTGGCCTTCACTCCAGCCCCAACCCATGTTGACGTTGATGGAGCAAGCTTCAGAAGCCCTGACCATGGCTTTGACCTTGTAAGCGCCGTCAATCTCTGTTTGGATGCCGTCAGCAATGAAATACTGGTGCCAATATGGGCCAGCACCTGTTACCTTCTGATACTCTGTTCCACCTTGAGTCTTAACAGTACCTTCAGAAGTTTCTCCATCTTTCCATTTGGCATCACCAGTACCATCAAGTTCTTCCTGTGTTGCATACCTGTAATTTGCACCATAGTCGGTCATCACACCGTCAACCCACTCTGGTACGTAACCCATTACATAGAATGGGAAGCCTGTGTTCTGTGAGTAGTCAATCTTGTAGACTTCTACCCAGTCGGCGGCTTTTGCTCCCATGAAGCATGTCAAGAGAGCGATAAGTGTAAAGATTTTTTTCATAATAGAAAAATTTAGATGAATAATAAATAAAAAGATAACATGATGTTATGTGAATGATTCTTTTGAAAGATAATTGCCTGGAAAATCAGAATGGTTCCTCTTGTTCACAGGCAATTATCTGCCAGTTTGGTTGCTTACTTTCCACTGAGGGCATCGCACCATGCCTTGTAAGTGGCGGTGCGCACCCAGTCCTTGCTGTCTTTGTCGATGGACCAGAGGCCTACAGGGTCGCTCGTGTCTGCCATGTTGCTCTTGCACAGACCAGCTTGTTTGTCACTTGGGATGACGCTCATGTAGCTCTTGATGAGAAAGCCGTAGTAGTCGGCAAGCCTCTGGCGCTGGTCGGTTGTGATATTTTCTGCTGTCACGAAAGCGCCAGTAGCATCCTGGTACTTGATGTCGAAGTTGGATAGGCGGATGAGTTTGCCTGTGGAAGCAAGATTGGCAAGGAGAGCCTCAAAATTAGCAACATTGGCGACCTGGGTCGCTTCGTCCTCGCTATAGAAGAGGTTTAGTTTGGCATTGATGCCGTCAATCTTTGCTCCATTGGCGTCCCAGATGTTGATCCAATACTTGAGACTCTCTACTTTCTTGGGGTCGTCAAGGCCAGACTCACCGATGAAGAACTTCAACTCGGCAGGATTGCCCTCATACCTTGCAAAAGCTTCGCTGGCAACCCGTGACACTGCAGGAGCGTAATTCTCGCTGCCAAGGATGTCTTGCCAGAATATTTTTTCTGTAGAGTGCTTCAGGTCGTACATGCCGTTCTCAAGTGTGGTTTTGCTATCGAGGGGTTCGTCGATGAGGTCGAAGGTCTTGATGCGTCCCTTGTTGATTTTCATCATGCCATCGCACCAAGAGTTGAGGGCGTAGATGATGGTGTCGTTTTGCTCCTTCTCCGTCTGTGGGCGATGGTTGTCAGGATTGTGAATGACCGACACATTCTTGATATAGACGGCAGAGTTGAAGTTACCCTCAATCATCAAGTAGCCATAGGTCGCACCTTCTGCAGGCGTTGCTTCAATGACCATCTTCTGCCATTTGCCAGTCTTGATGGGGAACTTCTTGTCATTTCCGTTCTCCTGAATCTTGTTGTCACAGAAAGTACAGATGACCGATTCGTCCTTGTCCACCTTGGCATAGAAAGTGACGGTGTATTCACCAAGCGGGTCGACGTCAAAGCCTTCCACAATGTAAACCTTTCCCCTGGTAGGGCATCTGAGGGCATTCTCATCACCATCATAATTCTTTTCGATTCTTGGCTTGCCACTTACAGCTGTACCAGTGAACTCCTCCATGGTGGTGTAGTCCACGAACATGTCTTCTATGGGGTCTACCGGTATTTCTATGGGAGCTGTGAGCGTTTTCAACCAATCGTCTGCTTGGTTGGCATTGGCCACGATGGGGCTGCCGTACACGTCGGCACCGATTTCATCCACATGGTCGAGAAGGTCGTTCATGTCAAGGAAGTTCATCACACCTTTGGCGTTGACGATGGTGCCTGACATGAGAGAGGTGCCGAATGTGACATTGTCGAAATTGGTGATGGCTGCCGCATGGGCCAGTTCCTGCCTGTTGAAGTCTGTTGCCCTGAGCGTGGCGCCGATGGTCATGTTGGGATGTGCGTTCCTGTCGATATATGATTTGACGGGCGCCAGGTCTTTATACGGCTCTACAAAACTAGGGTCGGGCTGGGCCTTGAAATCGTCTGTCTCGTTATATTCGGCACAGGAAACTGCCAGAACACCGGCTGCCAATATCAAGAGACCGTTTCTAAAATTCTTGTTCATATGCTAAGCCTCCTATTATGGTTTAACGTATTTGGGTGAGAAGAACACCTTCTTGTTGGACTCGCGGGTCTGGACGACAAGGGTGTCGTTGGTGGAAACCTGGATGTCTTTGTTGTCGAAGGACACATTGTAGGCCAGACGAAGGATGTCGCGTTGTACAGGTTCTCCGTTCATGCTTCCCCATTGGTAGTCCTTGTATTCAGGCCGCTCGGTTCCCTTGACGATATACTCGCCAGAACCGGTGGCTGTCACGTTCTCGTCATCGGTGGAGATGGTGCAATTGTTGCCGTTGAACGTAAGGATGAGGTTGCAGGAGATGGAAGCACCAGAGGTCTTGAAGGATACCGGGAAGATGGCCTGAGACATGTTCTTGGTCTTGATGCCGCATACTTCATCATTCTGGTTCACCGGGTTCTCCTTGTAATGCTCGAGGTCGGAGTTGATCAATGAGAAATCCTTGCGGACAATCGTATTGACAACACCTTTTTCTGTCACATTGTCGACACCGCGGCGGATGTATTTTCCTTGCCAGGGGTTCATGTACTTCACGCAGTAAAGCACATAGTCCTTTGCCAGGATTTCCCAATCCTCGGTGTTGGTGCGGGATGGGGAGAGTCCCTCACGTGGTGTGCCGGTGAGGATATGGTCGATGCCCTTGACGCCCCTCATCACCAATGGAATGACGTAGGTTTCCTCGATGGATTTCGGGTCGTTGAAGAAGGCATCAGTGAACTGCACTTCCACATAGCCGCGAGGGTCACCCTTGTAAGGAATGACATTGGATGCGAGCGTATAGTAGTTGGATGGCATGGGAAGCACCCGATAGTTGGGGTTTCCGCCAGCATCGACAAACCAAAGGTTGTCGCAGAGTGACTCATCGACGGCAATGTCCACATAGGCGTCACGACCGCCATAGGCTCCACCCATGGTCGACCATATCTGACACTTGTGAGCGTTGTCGAGCGAGTTGTCATAGATGTCGTTGCCGAGCACGAGGGTGCGTACAGGGAACTGATAGGCAAAGTAGGCCGTAGTACCATCTTCGAAGTCAGGGAAATCATGATCTGCATTATAGCAAGATGCACAAGTGAGAGAGAGGACTCCCAAGGCTGCTCCGTATATATATGTCTTAAGTTTCATAATTGTAAAATTTCAATTTTCAATTTTAGCTTCGCTGATTTTTGTCGCGACTCGGCAGAGTTCAAGCAAGCTTGATTCTGCTCTCGCTGCTCCAAAAATTCAATTTTCAATTAAATCAATACCACCCCCTGTTTTGCTTGAGATTGCTCCATTTGAGCACTTCGCTCTTTGGAATGGGGCCGTACCACTGATAAGAGCTGTCGAAATCACGTTTCTCAATTCCTTGGACAATGGTATAGGTGAGCGCATTGGTTGCTTCGTCGCGGTCGATCTGGATGCCATTGATGGATTCATTGAGCGGCAACATCCAACGACGGAGGTCCCAGAAACGCTTGTTCTCAAAGCAAAGTTCTATGCGACGCTCATTGCGGATGAGGTTGGTCATCCTGGCTTGGTCGTTGGCGCAGTCTTCAAGATAGACATCTCCTTGCGGAAGGGGCTGGCCAATCTCGTTGGTTGCGAGGCCCGCACGTTCACGGATGGCCTTGATTACGTCATAAGCTGTGAAACCTATGCCTGTCGGGTCGCTCTTGGGACCCCATGCATCGTTGGCGGCTTCTGCGTAAGCCAGGAACATTTCTGTATAACGGATGCGGGGATAGACGTGCCATTGCTTGATTTCTGAACCACTGGTTGCCGGGCTGACGTCGTCGCGCAGAAGCTTCTTCAGGTAATAGCCGGTGCGTGTTGAGTAATTGTCCCTGTTGTTGCGGTTGTCTGTAGACTCGCCCTTTGAGTTGGGATAGTTGCCGGTGATGATGTCGATTCTTCTGAATGTGGTCCCGTTATAGATGATGTAGTCTGAAAGACGTGGGTCGCGATTGACATAGGGGTCCTGTGGGTTGTAGCCGGAATTGGCATCGGTGATGGGTAGTCCGTTGCGCATGGGGAAGGCATCTACGAGATTCTGCGACGGGTTGACGCGACCGGTTCCATAAAGCGTCGGGGGGAAGTTCTCGGCTTCCTGCGTCGAGTTGTTATGGTCATCAACGCGGCTTTCGCGCCAAAGGATTTCTGGCATTTCAGAGGAACCCGGGCCAAGTTTTGAAGTGTTCTTGTACCAGATGTTTCCTGTGGGGTCGAATCCTTCCAGTCCACCGATGCGCTTGAGGACATTGGCACAAAGGGTGGCAGCCTGGGCTGAAGTCACGCCGCTCTGGTCGCGGAAAGCGGGGCTGGCGGCAAGCAGGGCGATTTGTGCCTTGACAGCTTCGACAATCTTACCTGATATCAAACCGGTGGATTTGACACCGAACACAAGGTTGTAGCTGGAATAATTGGCTCCAAGCTCCCTATACTTTGCAGGTATTTCATCATTGGAGGTGATGTCTACATAATCCACGGGGAGAAGGGACAACGCCCTGTCGCAATCTTCGAAACATTGCTTGACGCAGTCAGCAAAGGTGGCGCGGGGCTGGTTGAAATCCGAACTACCGTCTTCCGGGGCAGTAAGCAAGGGAACGCCGTAGAGAACGCCATCGTCTGCATAGCCTCCATGAGCCTGTAGCAGATGGTAATAGAGAAGCGCACGAAGCGCGTAGGCTTCACCTGACAAACGGTCGATGAACATTTGCTGCTTGGATTCTGCACTGGGTGCCCACTTGGTCTTGTCGACAATGGTGAGGAAGAGGTTGACATACTGGATGCCGCCCTTGCATCTTACCCATTGTGACATGGGGTCGTTGTCAGATGCCCATGAGCCATAAGCCGCCATTTCCATGTAAGAGTTGCTCTTTGCATTGCTGACAGCATCGTCCGTGGCTACGTCGGTCTGGGTGGACCTCACATAAGGAAGACTGCCGTAGCCGTACATCAGCAGGCCATGTGCATAGTTGGATTCCTCGGTCATGTCATCCAATTGACGGAAATTCTCTTTTGCCGGTTCAAACATGTCATCGCATGAGCATAAGGCAAGGAGACCGATGAAATACAATATAATGTGTCTTGTCTTCATTTTCTTCTATTTTCAAATTTCAATTATCAATCTTTAATCTTCAATTTTCAATCTTCAATTTTCAATCTTCAATCTTCAATCTTCAATTTTCAATTTTCAATCTTCAATTAAAGAGTTACCTTGACACCGAGATTATAGAATCGAGTATAGGGTGCACCGCCAACGTTGGTCTCCATCATCTTGCGCTCCTTGGAGAAGGTGAAGAGGTCGTTGCCGTTCACATAAATTGAGAGAGCATTCACCCACTTGCCGTCAAACATTTCTGTTGGGAAGTCGTATGTAAGCTGCACCTTGCGGAGATCGAAGCGGTCTGTGCTGTAACGCCAGAATGTGGATGCCGCTGCGTTGTGGTTATGGGTTGAAGTCGTCAGACGAGGATGGGTGGCTATGGATGCCGTCTCAGGTGTCCAACGTCCACGGGCATTCACGGAGTATTTGGCATCTCCGCTCATATAGTAGTAACTGTTGTTCTTCATACCGTAGGCACCATACTGACCATTGCCTAACACGAAGAGCGTGAAATTCTTGTACTTGAGGGTGAGGTTCAGGCCAAGGGTGAGTGGTGCACCGAAAGCACCATTTTTGCCAAGGTCAACCTGGTCCTTGCTGTCGATGATAGGATTGTTGTCGTCTACGTTATAAACATCCTCATATTTTAAGTCGCCAGGTTGGATGGTACCACCAATAGTGGAACGGGGGAGTCCGGGCTTCAAAACGTACTTGCCATCAACAATATTAAAATCATCTTCAGTATAGAACCCCACGCACTTATAACCCCAGAGGACATCAATAGGCCGTCCCTCTCTGTTTTGATGAGGTGCATCCAAAAGCTCATCATACTTCTTGTTTTCCGTGGTGAGGTAGGTACCGACAACGCCAAGGGCGGCGTTGACTTGGCCCAACTGTTTCTGGACGGTTACGCTGAAGTCAAGACCCTGGCGGTTTTGGATGTTGCTGTTGATGGCCGGCATGAACGTACCATTGTTCAAGCCACCTTGCAAGTGTGAAGGGAATGTGGAAAGGTTTTGGACAATAAAACCATCCATGTCGGTATTGAAGAAGGTGAGGTCGGTGGTGACCAACTTGTTGAAGAACGAACCACGAAGGCTGACGGAGAATTCCTTGCGATGAATGAAGTCGAGGGCGGGGTTGCTGCCCACTTGTGAATTGGTAAGAGACACACTCGTTCCTTCACTCCATGAGAATCCACTGCCACCGGTTGTCCACGTAGGCTCGTAGAGATAGAACATTCTGTTACCCAGGTAGACATCCATATCCTCGTTCAAGTCGCTGTAGGATGCGCTGAGCATCAGGTCGTCAACGAAACTGTTCTCCAAGAAACTCTCTCTGGCGATGTTCCAACCAAGTGTGAAAGAAGGCGAGATGGCTTCGCGATGCCCCTTGGCGAGACGAGCGGAATGGACACCTGCCAAAGATGCCTCGGCAAAATAACGACCCATGTAGTCGTAACCGGCCTGGATGCCTACGTTGGCATTGGCATAACGGTGGTATTCGTCACTACTTGTCGTTGTGAACATGTTGGCCAATACCATGCCAGTCACGTGATGCTTGCCTGCAAACATATGGTCATAATCGAAATGGCCGTTCCAACTGATGGTCTGGCGATAGGCGGTGC
>Ga0247610_10003445_pt1 | contig 17382 bp, 17 predicted proteins | sample 174DNAGHGhighgp2_FD_193483 | JGI IMG/M metagenome (GOLD analysis project Ga0247610, IMG submission 193483) | Sheep rumen microbial communities from Palmerston North, Manawatu-Wanganui, New Zealand - 1742 DNA GHGhigh gp2 | ecosystem: Host-associated > Mammals > Digestive system > Stomach > Rumen... | reverse complement strand
CATCCTGCAGGCAATAAATCGAGAGTCCTTCCGTTATTATAGAAGTATGCGGAAGGACTTTCTTTTTATCATGCTGTGCGTGATGGCCGTGCTGAGTGTTGGGTGCGGTTCCGATCAGGCATTGAAAAAGGCGGAGAAGTACTATGCCCTGGGCGAGTACTACGATGCCGCTGCGCAATTCCGGAAGGCCTATTCGCAGACGCCCGTGAAGGAGAAGGTTCGCCGCGGACAGATAGCGGCGAAGATGGCGGAGTGCTATCGGAAGACGAACAATACGTCGAGGGCGATCACCTCGTATAACAATGTGATCCGAAACAAGCAGGACGACTCGTTGACATACCTGCGCCTGGCACAGCAGCTGATGAAGAACGGCAGCTATAAGGAGGCGGCAAAACACTTCCAGACAGCGATAGACAGTCTAGAGCTGAGAACTGAGAACGCTTATCTAACTTTGGCCAAGAACGGCCTGAAGGCAGCAAAGATGGCCCCTCAGTGGAAGAAGGAGGGCTCGGCGTATACGGTGAAGCGGATGGACGTCTTCAACTCGCGTCGCGACGACTACTCCCCTGCCCTCGCCGGCGACGACTACGACCAGCTGTTCTTCACCTCGACACGCAACCAGGCGCAAGGCGACGACCTGAGCGGCATCACCGGTTCGAAAGCCGCCGACATCTTTATGTCGCAGAAGGACGACAAGGGCAAATGGGGCAAGCCGCAGAGCATCGACTCGGAACTGAACAGTGCCTTCGACGAGGGTGCCTGCACCTTCTCGCCCGACGGACGCTCGATGTACCTGACACAGTGTAAGACCGACCCCAGCTATCCGCGCTATGCGACGATCGTGATCTCCAACCGTAGTGATGCCTCGTGGGGAAAGCCCAAGGAACTGCATATCTCGAAGGATACCCTCTCGAGTTTTGCCCATCCGGCCATTTCGCCCGACGGCGAGTGGCTCTACTTCGTGAGCGACATGCCCGGCGGCATGGGCGGACTGGACATCTGGCGCTGTCAGCTGTTGGCCAATGGCGAGACCGGCGGTGTGGAGAATCTCGGCGAACCGATCAATACGGCCGGCGACGAGATGTTTCCGACGTTCCGGCCTAACGGCGACCTCTATTTCTCGAGCGACGGACACCCCGGACTCGGAGGACTCGACATCTTCATCGCAAAACCCAACGACAATGAGAATTTTACGACAACCTGGACAACTAAGACAACTCCGTCATATACAATAGAGCATCCGGGCGCACCGCTGAACTCGCAGGGCGACGACTTCGGCATGACGTTCGAGGGACTGCTGAATAAGGGTTTCTTCTCGTCGAACCGTGGTGATACGAGAGGTTGGGACCATATCTACAGTTTCTTCAACCCGGAGATCATCCAGACGGTGAAGGGCTGGGTGTATGAACAGGACGGCTATGAACTGACGGCAGCACAGGTGTATATGGTTGGCAACGACGGTACGAACCTGCGCCTCAACGTGAAAGGCGACGGCTCGTTTACCCAGGAGATCAAGCCCGGCGTGGACTATGTGTTCCTCGGCACCTGCAAGGGATTCCTGAACCATCAGCAGCAGCTGCGTGTGGATCCTGTGTCGGAATCACAGGAGTATGTGTTGCAGTTCCCCCTGGCTAACATTTCGGCCCCGGTGCTGATTGAAAACATCTTCTACGACTTCGACAAGGCGACGCTGCGTCCCGAGTCGGCAACGGCCCTCGACGAACTGGTGAAGCTGTTGAACGACAACCCCCATATCACCATCGAACTGCGTGCACATACCGACTATAAAGGCTCAGACCAATATAACGAACGACTCTCGCAACGGAGAGCCGAGAGTGTGGTGAACTATCTGATTGCGCACGGTATTGCGGCAGACCGACTGACGCCGAAGGGCTACGGCGAGAGCAAGCCGAAGACCATCAAGCGGAAAGTGGCAGAAAAATATCCGTTCCTCAAGGAGGGCGATGTGCTGACCGAGGACTACATCGCGAAACTCGATGAGGAACAGCAGGAACAGTGTAATCAGTTGAACCGGCGTACGGAGTTTATAGTGCTGCGGACAACTTACGGTATGTTCGATAAGGAAGGTAAACTCCTACAACAGCCACAAACAGAACAACCAGCAGCGGATTCACCTGAAGATCAGCCGTCGGAATCGTGGTAAGGAGCACTTCGACGGAAGTGGCGCCTGCAGCGAAGAGTACCATCATGCTGTCCTTCAGCGACTCCCAACAGCCAAGAACCAGGAACAGAATCAGTCCCACGGAGAGACAGAACCATGTCCAGAGGCGCGCCAGGCGGTGCTCTCGGCTGACGGTCTTGGAGGGCAGGCTCTCCATCACCCGCTCCGTAAAGCCGTTGTCTTCAATCTGCTGCTGTGCAGCCTCCTTGAAGAAGCTCTCTAATAGAATGTTTTCATTATCGGTCATATCCATTTTCCTTTAAGTAGCTAGCTAATTTCTCTTTTCCACGTTTAAGATGCGACTTCACCGTATTCTGGGGAATACCGGTGATATCGCTGATCTTATCAATCGGTTGCCCATCGATGAGCTGAAGCGTGATACAGGTACGCTCCTCGTCCTTCAACAGGCTCAAGGCCTTGTAGAGATCCATCTTCAGTGAAGAGTTGAGCGTGTAGGACTGAGCGTTTGCTGCCGCTCTCCCTGCTTGCTCCCCATCAATGGTGGTCGCCAACTCTGCACTCTGTTTCCTCCGATAGTCGTAATGCACGTTATACGCTATCCGGAAGAGCCATGTGGAGAAGCTGGAGAGGCCACGGAACTTCGTGATATTCACGTAGGCCTTGATGAACGTCTCTTGGGCCAGGTCATCGCTCAACGGCTCATCGCCCAACGTCTGGTTGAGGAAGAACCGACGCACAGGAGACTGGTATTTCCTGACAAGCTGGTCGAAGGCCTCCTTGTTATGGAATACCGCCACCTGCGTCACGAGGGCAATGTCGTTGAGCTCTGCCATATCCTAGTAAAGTCTCTTTTCCGGCATACAGATCCACAACACAAAGTAGAAGATCACGCCACAGAAGATGGTGAAGATGGTGAGGAAAGCATAGGCGATACGAACCATGACGGGGTCGAACTCCAGATACTCAGCTATTCCTCCGCAGACACCTGCTATCACTCTATCGTTAGAGCGCATTAATCTCTTACTCATAATCCTGAATGTTTGACTGGTTTGACGAATTGTAGTTCTGACGGTTCATGAAATCGTTGCGGTCCTGACGGTCCTGACGGGCAATGAACCACTTGCCGAGTCCGATGAAGAACACAAGGGCACCGATACCGATACCAATCTTACCGATGATGATACCGAGGAAGATGGCGAGTCCCACGCCGGTGAACATCTGACGGACACCTGACTGATAGTCGCTTGACTCCATCGACCTCGTCTGCTCCTTCAGCAACTCGTCGGGAATCGGCTGTCCGTTCTGCATGGCCATCTGAGCCAGTTTGTAACGCTCCCGACGGTTCTTGTTGACGAAGTAGAAGATGGTGATGATGATGACCAGCGGTGCCAGCAGGAAGATGATGGTAATGACAACGACGCCGGTGATCATACTGGGAATCATACCTCCTCCTACGACATCCATCACTTCCTTGAGTTCACGGGCATCACTACTGGAATAAGTTGTACCTTGACGATAAGTGATGTACTGATCGTCCTCGGCATCCTCAGCTTCTGCATTGGTGGTGTCAGAATAGGCCTCGATTGCTTCCTTCTTGTTTTTAGTAGAGTCCACCTGCTCCGTACGTGGAGTATGGCGGTGCTTCTGTGCTGCTGCATCGGCATTCATGCTGAGCGAGAGCACCATGGCGATTGCGATTAAATACTTTTTCATATCTCTATTGTTTTTTGAATTCTACAGCCGTTTGACGTAACAAATCATAAATTAGTTGCAAAGATAGTGTTTTTTCTTCGATTTTTTGTAATTTTGCATCGAAAATGATGAATTTACCAGAGGATTTCATCCGCGAGACACGGCAGTTGATGGGCGAAGAGCGTTTCAATCGCTATCTTGGAGCTTTCGAAGAGGAAGCCCCGGTGAGTATCCGCCTGAATGTAACAGGGGGACGGTTCTTTTGTGACATTGCCGGTGATGTTACAAAAGAACCGTCCCCCTGTTACATGCCTGTTCCCTGGTGTAATGAGGGCTTCTACTTAGAGGGAAGACCGCAGTTCACATTCGACCCGCTCTTTCATGCCGGCTGCTATTATGTGCAGGAGGCTGCATCAATGTTCGTGTGCCACATCCTCCGCTCACTATTCACTATTCACTATTCACTATCCACTGTCCTCGACCTCTGCGCTGCTCCCGGCGGGAAATCGACGGCCATGCGCAGCGTACTGCCTGAGGAATGCGTGCTGGTGAGCAACGAACCTGTTCCCACGCGGGCGCAGATCCTGTTGGAGAATATCACAAAATGGGGAGCGCCGAATTGCATCGTCACCAACAACTACCCCCGAGATTTCCGTAAGGCGAAGGCGAAGTTCGACCTGATTCTCTGCGACGTGCCCTGCTCTGGCGAGGGGATGTTCCGTAAGGATCCTGCCACCATCAGTGAATGGAGTCTGCAGAATGTCGAGAAATGTTGGCGTCTGCAACGGGAGATTGTCAGTGATGCCTGGGAATGTCTGAATCCTGGCGGCATCATGATTTATAGTACGTGTACCTTTAATACCAAGGAGAACGAAGAGAACGTGCGTTGGATCATGGACACATACGACGCAGAGCCGATTGCTATTCCCACAGACCCCTCGTGGAACATCACCGGTTCGCTGCTTCCAGGCTTCGATGCTCCTGTATATCGGTTTATCCCCGGCATCACGAAGGGAGAAGGACTGTTTGTTTGCGCCCTGCGCAAGGGAATTAATAATCATAATTATTCATTATTAATTAATAATCCTTCATTAAAGCGCCTCACCCCCGATCTTCCCCAAGGCGACTTCCCACAAGTGGACCTCCCCTACTCCGAAGCGCTCAAATACCTTCGCGGCGAGGCCCTCGTATTGCCTGCCGATACCCCTCGGGGCTTCGTCACCGTGACCTACAAGGGTATCGCTCTCGGTCCTGTGAAGAATATCGGCAACCGCGCCAATAACCTCTATCCGAAACCTTGGCGCATCAAAACCACTCACCTCCCCTCGGAACCCGTGGAAATATTATCCAAAATCTATAGTCAAAAACTCTAAAGTCAAATATATGAAACAGTATTTAGACATTCTCAACCGCATCCTCACTGAAGGCACCGAGAAAGGCGACCGCACAGGTACAGGAACTATCAGTATCTTCGGCACCCAGAGCCGGTATAATCTCGATGACGGTTTCCCCCTGCTGACCACGAAGAAACTCCACCTGAAGTCGATCATCTACGAACTGCTATGGTTCCTGAAAGGCGACACTAACGTGAAATACCTGCAGGAGCACGGTGTCAGAATCTGGAATGAATGGGCTGACGAAAACGGAGAGCTCGGTCCTGTGTATGGGCATCAGTGGCGCTCGTGGCCCGACTATAAGGGTGGTACGATAGACCAGATACAGTACGTTCTGGATCAGTTGAAGAACAATCCGAACTCCCGTCGTATGATTGTCTCTGCCTGGAATGTGGCTGAAGTCAACGAGATGGCCCTGCCCCCCTGTCACACGATCTTCCAGTTCTATGTGGCAGGCGACCGGCTGTCGCTCCAACTCTACCAGCGTTCGGCAGATACGTTCCTGGGCGTGCCGTTTAATATCGCCTCCTACGCCCTATTGTTGCAGATGATGGCACAAGTGACGGGTTATAAGGCCGGTGACTTCATTCATACCACCGGTGATACGCATCTTTATCTGAACCACATCGAACAGGCGAAGCTCCAGCTGACTCGCGAGCCCCGTCCACTGCCTCAGATGAAACTCAATCCCGACGTCAAGTCGCTCTTCGACTTCCAGTACGAGGACTTCGAACTCGTCGGCTACGATCCACATCCGCACATCAAAGCCGAAGTCAGCGTGTAATAATAACGACAACTATGACAACTAAAACAACATTTTCGTCAATGACAATTACCATTATCGCGGCGGTGGCGAAGAACAGGGCCATCGGATATAAGAATAAGTTGATTTATTGGTTGCCGAATGATCTGAAGCGGTTTAAGGCGCTGACTACGGGCCATACGATCATCATGGGGCGCAATACTTTTCTCTCTCTGCCCAAGGGTGCACTGCCCAACCGCAGAAACATTGTGCTGAGTCGTTCGCAGAAGGCTTTCCCAGGTTGCGACGTCTATGCCTCGTTGGATGAAGCCCTGAAACACTGCACGTCTGATGAGGATATCTACATCATCGGTGGGGCCTCAGTCTATCGCCAGGCCCTGCCACTGGCTGATCGCCTTTGTCTGACAGAAATCGATGACACACCCGCAGAGGCCGACACCTTCTTCCCCCCTTACGACGAAGGCTGGCAAGAAGAAAGTCGTGAGGATCACCCCGCAGATGACCGTCACGACTTCGCTTATTCTTTCGTCGACTATATCAGAAAATAGGCAGTACTAACAACTGCTGCATGATGGTCTTGGCCATCCGTTCATGTCCTGCATCATTCGGATGCAGACGATCTTTTGCACCATCCTTGAAATACGGCACATAGGCGTCCATCAACGGATACAGCCCGCAGAGGGCGTTCAGGTCGATCACAGGAACAGCCCACAGGTTACCGGCCTCCTTCACCGACTGCACGTAGGCATCAATATACTCGCCACATTTATTGGTATAGTCCTCTCGCGGCTGCCAGTTCTTGTCGTTGGCATAGAATTCTGCACGGTGTATCGGTGTCATCAAGACAATCTGTTTGTCAGGAAACTGCCGTTTCACATAGTCAAGGGCTTTGTTGATACGTCCCCGATAGGTCGAGTCGCTCATCACTGGATAACGGTGTTTACGGTCTACCATGTGTTTAGGCTCGTGGATACCGGCCATCACCTGCTCATCCTTCTCCGTGAACCACTCTCCGATGGGGACACCGGCATTATAGTCGTTCGTCCCGATGAAGATCAGGATGGCATCGAAGTCGGCGCCATGTTCCGCCTTCAACTGATCAGCCTGTCGAGGAATATCATTCCACTGACGGCCGCTGATGCCATATACGTAGGGTTCTATCTGGAGCCAGTCCTGCAGGAAGCCCCAATACTTCTTTTTTGAACCACTGTTTCTGGGATCGGTAATGGAGTCGCCGAAATAAGCGACACGCTTACCCTTCCATGGATGTTGGATCAAGGCTTGGGAAAAGGCCGGAACAGCCAACAGCATCACAAGCCATAAGGAAAAAAATCGTTTCACCATCTTCTGGCGGAGCTTAGTTTAAGAGTTCTTCAGTCTAAAGGAATTCTCAATACTGTTGAGTTCATCGCAGAAAGCTTTATCCACTTTCAGACGTTTCTCAATCGTATTACAGGAATGAATCACAGTAGAGTGGTCACGACCGCCAATCAGCTGACCGATACGTCCTGCCGGCATCTTCGTGTATTTCTGGGCGAGATACATCGATACCTGACGAACCTGCACGAAGTCGCGCCGACGGCTCTTGCTAAACACATGTTGCTGGTCGACATTATAATGCTGGCAAACCTTCTCGAGAATATCATCAATGGTCAACGGATGGTTGTCGACCTTCACGGCACGCTTGATGATACGTTCTGCCAGACGCATGTCGATATTCGTATTGTAAACAATCGAATAGGCCATCAGTGAGTTCACAACTCCTTCCAAGTCACGCACACTGTCATTGGCCGTCTGTGCAATATAATCAATCACGTCGGCAGGAATGTTCAGACCGTCGCGACGGCACTTCCAGGAGAGAATATCCTTACAGAGCTGTACGTTGGGCTTCTCCAATTCGGCAATCAGGCCGCAGGAGAAACGGGTAAGCATACGGTCCTGCAACCACTTCAGGTCTACAGGAGGACGGTCGGAAGCTAGAATAATCTGCTTACCCAGACGGAACAGGCTATCAAAGATATGGAAGAATGTCTCCACAGTCTTCTGAGCCGTTGCCCATTCCTGCACATCATCAACAATCAACACATCGATGGTCTGATAGAAGTTGATGAAGTCGTTCACCGTATTCTGGCGACTGGCATCGGTAAACTGCACCTGGAACAGGCGGGCACTCACATAGAGCACACGCTTCTGCGGATATAATTCCTTTGCACGTACACCTATTGCATTAATGAGGTGGGTCTTACCACAACCTGAAGGGCCAAAGACGAAGAAGGGATTAAAGGTCGACTTACCTGGATGCTCCGCAACAGAGAGTCCTACGGTACGAGGCAACTTATTGGAATCACCTTCGATATAGGTCTGGAAGGTCTTCTTCGGGTCAAGCTGGGGATTGAGTCCCTGAGGAACTGCTGCATCGAGCGTGGTCGGCGTCTTATTGCCACGAGAAGTGGGCTGTGGCGTATCCACCGATGCAGGGCCGTCACTCTCTACCTCCTGTGAAATCTTGTGTGCCTGGTCGGTCATAATCCTGTAACGCAGGATGACATTCGTCTTGAACACTCGCGCAAGTACCTTACTTAATAGTCCCACGAAGTACTGCTCCAAGTACTCGTAGACGTACGGACTTGGAACCTGCACCAGAAGCGTATGCTCCGACTCTGAATAGGATTCAAAGGCGATCGGTGCAAACCACGTTTTAAATTGTTGCTCTGTGACGTTGGCCTTAATGAGACGAAGACACTCGTCCCAGAGCACTTGGTAACTATTTTGCATCAGTGATTGCTTTAAATTTCGTCTGCAAAGTTCGTATTTTTTTTTTGAATAAACAAATCCCCCAAAAGAGTATGTCGTGTATACATTTGGCATAACTCCCTCTTATATGGCAGGTTATGTCGTTTCACGGAATATAGATTCAAATTAGATATTTGGAATATTGCAACATTCTGAAACAGATATAGTTACATTAAAACACAGATGCCATAATCAAAATAAATGCCCATGAATAATGCCTGTCAGAATCCCCTACTCTTAGGGGGATTGAGACGGTATGATTCAAAATGGCATAGCGAGATGCCTATTTAGACAAAATTTAAATTACTTGTATTTTTTGCCAAAAAGTGAAAAATGTACATAACGCATCGGACGAGCCTTCAGATCGATCATCAGAGAGTCGACATGACCCATGGTCGACGTCATGTTACGATAGAGTTCCTGGTCTCTCATCAACAGTCCGAGCGTACCATCTTTACTATTCAGCGTGGCTGTCATCTGCTCTACATTCTGAAGTGTCGCATTCACCTTCGACATGGTCATGGCAAGATCCAACTCACTCAGGCCCTTCGTGAGTACCTGGGCATTCTCCATCACACCATCGGCCTTCTGTAGCACACCAGGAACCTGATGGTCGAGACTTGCCGAGAGATGTTTCAATTCATTGGTTGTGGATGAGAGGTTTGTCGTGATCTGGTTGATGTTATCCAGTGATGCCGCCAAGGCCGGATTAGACAACAGGGCGTTTACACTGGCCAGGATAGAGTCGAGTTTCGGCAACATCTTCTGGAACTGAGGTACCATTTCACTGGCTTTGCTCATAATGCCATGTTGCATATCACCATAAATCGTATCCCCTGGTTCCAACAGGTCAACAGGATTGATGCCGAAGTTCAGTTCCAGTTTCACATTACCCAACAGGTCACTGGCGATCTCTGCAGAAGTACCTTTCGGCACATTCAGTTTCTTGTCCAGACCCAGGACGGCAATAATATCATCCTGATTATCGTAATTATAGACGATATCTTCCACCACGCCGACACGGTAACCATTGGCATAGACAGGACTCGACACGGAGAGACCGCTGATATCCTTGAACTTCACATAATAGTTGTCATCGGTAGAAAACACGGTGAGTCCCTTTAAGAACTTCAGGCCAAAGAACAATACCACGATTCCGGCTATGGCCACAAGGGCTATCTGTACTTCTTTCGTAAAACCTTTCATATCTTATTCCTTTATTTCTTTCTGTTTCTGAATATTCTGACAGCTTCCTGGACGTTCATCTTCTCACCGTTCCTAAAGGCAATGACAAAAGCCTCAGGGAACTTGGCAAGCAGGGATTTCCGCAACTGGGCAATCTGATTATAGTCGGGAGAGGCTCCAATCGTATATTTCACCATGCCACCCTCACGATAGCTGTCGATGTCCTTTTCGTTCTTGAATCGGGCATCATTCGGTTTCAACACCTTACTGCTCGCAAGAATCTGTACCTTAAAGATGGGTTCTGAGGAGTTCGACTGAGGTGTAGACTTGACTTCATTCACAGGAGCAGGTTTCTCTTCGGCCACCGGAGCAGGTTTTACCTCTTCTACTGGTGCCGGTGCCGGCTCAACTTCCTTTACCTCTTCCACCTCAGCAGGTCTCACCTCTTCCTCAACAGGTTTAGGTGTCTCTTCCGGTTTAAGGATTCTGGGTTCAGGCAGATAAGGCACCGTAATCTTGCCACTATGCTTCTTCTTATAGGCTGCGAAGGCGTTATAGATACCACGGGCATATCGTCCTGTAGCTTCAGCGGAGTTCATAAACTGTTCCTCAGCTCTCGAGGAGATGAATCCCAGTTCTATCAGACAGCCCGGCATGGAGGTCAGACGGAGCACCGCGAGATTATCCTGATGGGCACCCATATCCTGACGTCCTGTGGCCTCGCAGACATATTTCTGCATATATTTAGCCAGGTCGACGCTGTTCTCCATATTCTTGTCCTGTACGAACTCGAACATGATATTACTCTCTGGCGAGTTGGGGTCATAACCGTGATAGGTCTGCTTATAGTCCTTTTCCAGATAAATGACGGCATTCTCCTGTTTAGCCACTTCCAGATTCTCCAGCACACCGTTCTTCTTTCCCGTCCTCCGACTCTTGCCGAGCGTATAGGTCTGGAAACCCATCGCCTGATGGCCTTTCGGCAAAGAGTTGATATGGATGGAGATAAAGAGGTCGGCCTTGTTCTTGTTCGCAATCTCCGCCCTCTTGTAAAGTTCCACGAAACGGTCGGTCTTACGGGTGTAGATAACTTTCACGTCAGGACAGTTCTGCTCCACCAGTCTTCCAAAGGCCAGGGCGAACTTCAACGTCAGGTTTTTCTCATATGAGATGGCGCCCTTTGCCCCAGGGTCACCTCCACCGTGACCGGCATCAATCACGAGCGTAAACGACTTATTGTCGGCATGGACCATCAACGCCATTGCCAACACACACAGTCCTATGATATATCTCAACCTATTCACTTTTCACTATTCACTTTTCACTATTCCAGTGTATCTCCACTGAAGCGCCGTCACAGTCGGCACCTATCGGCGGATTCTCCTTGGTTATTTCAAGGTCGACAGAAGTCACTAACGGATAACTTGTCTCTATGGCCGAGGCAATACGCTGAGCGACATGCTCCAACAGTTTCGAGGGTTGTTCCATTTCCCGTTTCAGCAGGGCATAGAGTTCGGCGTAGTTGAGAGTGTCTCCCACCTCATCGCTCTGCATAGCCTGAGCCAGCGGGTATCCCACCCGAAGTGTCACGAGAAACCAGCCTCCGACCTCCTGTTCTTGTGTCACCACGCCATGTCGGGCGTAGAACCTGACGCGGTGCAACGAAATATAACCTGACTCCAGCCGCATGACCACCGATTAGAGTTCTGCTCCCTCTGTCCCCAGATCCATGTCAGTATCCTCATGTACACCGGGGATATACTTCTTCAGGGCACGTTCCACGCCAACCTTCCAGGTATTGATACTCTCGTCGTTCAGCGACAACGAACCGACCAGCTTGATGACATGTTCCAGTGGCATCCGGTAACGTAACACACCAGAGATCAGCTTCGCATAGTTCCAATATTCCTTATTGAACTTCTCCGAGAGTCCCTCCACAGTGGTCTTATAACCTCGTTTGTTTTCGAACTGGAAATCATAGCGTTTCGTACCGTCAGGATTCATCTGTTTCAGAATCTTACCCTTCGTCACCGTCTTCGGCAATACGATACCCTCCTCATCATCCTGCAGACCTGTGAAGATCTCATAGGGATAACCGTCGAGGAGTCCGACGAAAGCCACCCATTTCTCCTTATTATTCTGGAATCTGACGACATCGCACTCCAGCACTTGAGGACGGACCTCTGTCACCTCAGGTCGACGCAACTGAGCCACAGCGCTGACGGCCTGATCACCCAACAGTAATAACTGCTCGGCCTCTGCGGGCTGCAAGGCTTTAAGCGCCTTGTCCAACAAGGTCGTCAACTGTTCCTCTGAGAGACTGGTATCTGTTTTCTGTCCTGCAAGCATCAACTCCTGCGCGATGCGTTGCAGGATCTCTGTTCTTTCTTCTGTCAACATAATCTATCGTTTTCGGTTGCAAAGATACACATAAGTTTTCTATTTCGGGAAACTTTCTCTGTTTTTTTGAGAAAAAGTTGTCCGATTTGGAAAAGAATCACTAACTTTGCGGCAAGAATTATAACTATTAAACGAACATATGAAGAATTTACTGACAAGAAAGACTATCCGTAAATACACTGACGAGGACGTCAGTGAGGAACTGTTGAGCCGTCTGTTGAACGAAGCTGCCCGTACTCAGACCATGGGTAATCTGCAACTCTATAGCGTGGTCGTCACCCGTTCCAAAGAGATGAAAGAGAAACTGTCGCCTGCTCATTTCAACCAACCGATGGTGAAGGAGGCACCCGTAGTACTGACCATCTGCGCCGATTTCAACCGCACCAGTTTCTGGGCGAAGTGTCGTAATGCCGAACCTGGCTACGACAATTTCCTGTCGTTTATGAATGCTGCCACCGATGCCCTACTCTATACGCAGACGTTGTGTAATCTCTTCGACGAGGAAGGTCTGGGGTATTGCTATCTGGGCACCACCGTCTATCAACCCCAGCAAATCATTGATATCCTGAAATTACCGAAACTTGTCATGCCTGTCGCCACCCTCACTGTGGGCTGGCCAGCAGAAGATCCGAAACTCACCGACCGTCTGCCTCTGGAGAGTTTCGTGCACCAAGAGTGTTACAACGACTATCTGGGTCAAGATATCGACACCTATTATTATAATAAGGAGCACCTGATAGAGAACCTGCATTTCGTTCGCATCAACAAGAAGGAAACGCTGGCGCAGGTCTTCACCGACATCCGCTATACCCGCAAGGACAACGAGGCGATGTCGAAGGAGCTCCTCGCCACCCTCATCCGTCAGCAGTTCATACCTTATTATGCCATAAGAATGGGGTTCTTCGATTGAAGAACCCCATTCTCATTATTCACTATTCACTACACTTCGATTGGCTTGTACTTCGGTACGAGTGCCTTCATGATACACCAACCGATGAGGTAGGCCACGGAGCAGATGCAGAACACCACCATGTAGGCAGCGGGCTTACCCTCGAAGCCGAAGAACTGGAAAGCAGCACCCTGGACAGCTGCCCAGTCGAAGAACTCACCGGAGCAGTAGTTGATGGCAAACGATCCGATACCACCAGCCATCGAGCCGATGCCAGTGATGGTGCCGATGGTGGACTTGGGGAACATGTCACCAATGGTGGAGAAGAGGTTAGCACTCCAAGCCTGATGACCGGCACCCAGCAGACCAATGAGAACGGCAGGCCACCAAGGGCTATAGACACTTAGCGGCTGGGCCAGCAATCCCATCAGGGGGAAGCAGGCGAAGATAAGCATGGCACGCATGCGGCCCAGGTATGGATTCATGCCCTTCTTCTCGACGAAATAGGTGGGCAGATAGCCACCACCGATGCTGATCACTGTGACGATCAGGTAGAGAGTGAAGATCAGAGCGATACCCATACCGGAATCAGAACGGTAGCCATTCTCACTGAAGTAGGCGGGAGCCCAGAACAGGAAGAACCACCATACGCCGTCGGTCATAAACTTTCCGACGATGAAAGACCACGTCTGCTTGTACTTGAAACAATCGAAGAACGGAATCACCTTTTCTTCCTTCGGCTGCTTCTTCTCCTGAACCACAGCCAGATCATTGTCCTGCTCGATGTAGTTGAGCTCGGCCTGATTCACATACGCACTCTTGTGAGGCTTCTCATAGAGCCAAATCCATAGACCCATCCAAAAGAAACCCAACATACCGATAACAATGAAGGCCATCTCCCAGCCCCACACACGAGCCAGCAGAGGAATGGTTAGCGGAGCCACGAGAGCACCTACCGACGCACCACTATTAAAGATAGAGGTAGAGAAGGCACGGTCTTTCTTCGGGAAGTACTCGGCGGTCACCTTGATAGCAGCGGGGAAGTTGCCGGCCTCACCAAGGGCAAGCACCATACGACAGCCGAGGAAGAGATACATCGAGATTGTAGCCAGCGCCACGGCGGCATCACCAGTGAGCTGTCCCAACTCGGCAATCGAGCTGTAACCCTCTATCTGCATAGCAGCCCAACCGCAGCCAGCATGCAAGCAGGCACCCAGCGACCACACGAAGATAGCGATAAGATAGCCTTTCTTGGTGCCCATCCAGTCGATGAACTTACCAGCGAAGAGGTTAGCAATGGCGTAGAACACGGAGAAATAGGCTGTTATCTTACCATAGTTAGCATCAGTCCAGTGGAACTCGGGAGCAATGAAATCCTTCCAAGTAAGCGACAGTACCTGACGGTCGAGATAGTTAACGGTCGTTGCCAAGAACAGCAGCGCACAGATGACCCAGCGGAAGTTGGACATCTTTGTTGTTTGTACAGGAGCCATATTCTTTAGTCTTTAAACTTTAAACTTTAGATTATTTAAGATCAATGACGGGGATGTTGTCCTTGTCGTTGTAGTTCAGGTTCTCACCTGCCATACCCCAGATGAAGGTATAGTAATAAGTGGCAGAGGCACAGTGGATGCTCCACTCAGGTGACATGATGGCCTGTTCGTTGTGCAGCCAGACCACACGGCTCTCCTGAGGTTCACCCATCACGTGACAGACGGTCTGTGACTCAGGCACATTGAAATAATAGTAAGCCTCGATACGACGACCGTGCGTGTGAGGTGGCATTGTATTCCAGACACTTCCCTCCTGCAACTGTGTCAGGCCCATCTGCAACTGACAAGGGCCCTCCTCGAGAGCTGTGTTCACAATCAACTGATTGATGGTGCGCAGGTTGGCCTCAGCCTTCGTGCCCAGAGGTTTCTCCTTCGTACCTACAATAACGGCCTTCAACGACTGTACCTTGCCGTTCTTACGACCGTCGAGTGTCACCCACTGGGTCTTGTAATGATGATGCGCAGTGGCAGAATTCAGGTAGAACTTCGCAGGTTTCTGAGGATCCTTTGAACGGAACACCACCTCCTTGTTGGAGTCGATGTCGCCACCCTTCTTGTCCTTGCCGAGCCAGCCACGACCGACGTAGAGCGCCTCGCTGTAGCCAAGCGGATATTCCTGTCCGTCGACGATGACCACACCGTCGCCGCCTGTATTGATGATACCCAGCTCACGATTGCGCATGAAGTAGTCTGCACGAAGTTCTGGGAAGGTCTCCAACTTCAGATCCTTCGTAACGGGCATCGCGCCGCCGAAAATGAAACGGTCGTACATCGAATAGGTGAGGTTAATCTCGTCGGCTGCCATCACCTTCTCCATCACGAAGCGGTCGCGTAGGGTCTGCGTGTCGTAGTGCTTCACGTCGTCAGGATGACATGCCTTCTGGAAACTCACGGTCTGCTGGCCGAAGCCACTCGTAAAACTTGCCATAAGCATTAAAGTCAGAATTGATTTTTTCATTTTTATTTTGGTTTTAATTTTGATTACGCTTTTGAAGCTTTTTCTTCAGCGACAATACGCTTGCGATTGATGAACACCATACCGATGGTAATCACCGAAAGGATTGCAGCGCCAACGTAGGCAAGGTTGTTCACGCACTTATAAATCACCCATCCGAAGAGCGAGCTGGCGAAGTCGAGGGCACCAGCCTGGAATCCTTCAGGAATCTTTGCTGCAGGATCCTGCGTCTGGGCATACACCGTCTGGGCTGCCTGTGAGAAGGCAGGAGCCATGTCAGTAACGAACCACAGGCCGATGCCGACAGCTACGATGCCGACAATCAACGTCTTGACCACATTTCCCTTCGTATAAGGCAGTACCATCACGAACACATAGAACATACCGGCGAGCGATGCCAGCGGCAGGAACTCATTGCCAGGCAGGGCCACAGCCATCAGCAGAGCCAATGGAATCAGTATCAGCGATGCCACCAGCGTTGTGGGATGACCGATCACCAGTGCAGGTGACATACCGATATACACCTTCTTGCCAGCCCATTTCTTCTGCACCACCTCCTGCGTCTTCTCAGCAATCGGTTTCAGACCGTCGATGAAGAGCTTTGTGATACGCGGTATCAGCTCCATCACGGCACCCATCGTCACGCCGAGGAACAACACCTTCTTGATGTCCAGCTGAGCCACAGCACCTATCAGCGCACCTACAATTACACCAAGCACGATGGGCTCTCCAAGCACACCGAACTTCTTCTTCAGTCCCTCTGCATCAATGTCGAGCTTCGAGAATCCGGGAATCTTGTCGAGCAACCAGTTGATGCCGATGGCGAATGCCGTAAAGCTCTGACAAAAGGGCTGAGGAATGGAGATGCCATCCATATCGTCGTAGTAACTCTGGAACTTGTCTGCCGTCAGATCTGCCATCACCAGCGTGATAATGTAGCACACGATGGCAGCGAAATAGCCCCAAGCAAGGCTCTGGTCCATCACGAAATAGGCCACAGCACCGATGAAGGCGAAGTGCCAGTAGTTCCACAAGTCGATGTTCACCGTACGCGTACATTTCGTAATAAGCAGCAGGAAGTTCACACCCAGACAGATGGGGATGATCAGTGCACCGACGGCAGTATTATACGCCACAGCAGCTGCAGCGGGCCAACCCATGTCGAACACGCCGAGTTGCAGGTTGTAGAGCTTCGAGATCTCGCTCAGCGGTGAACCGAAGTTGTTCGTCAGCAGGGCCGTCACGATGCCCAGACCTACGAAACCGACGCCAACATAAAGTCCTGATTTCAAAGACTTTCCGAACTTCATGCCGATGCAGAGTCCGATGATGGTAAACAGAATAGGCATCATCACCGATGCGCCAAGACTGATAATGTAACTGAATACTTGTTCCATTTGTTTTATTGTCGATATTTGTTTGTTCTTGAGCTATTCGACGGCAAAATTACAAAAAAATAGCGAAACGCCGTACATTTCGCTATTCTTTTTTCACGTTATCGTTAACGTAACCTGTCTGCATTTGTTTAAAAATCCCTGTAGAGGCGGTTGTCGTTCATCTCAGAACGCTGCCCATAGCTCACAAATACAGTCCGAACGAGAGTCAGCGGAATTTG
>Ga0247610_10003444_pt1 | contig 17388 bp, 14 predicted proteins | sample 174DNAGHGhighgp2_FD_193483 | JGI IMG/M metagenome (GOLD analysis project Ga0247610, IMG submission 193483) | Sheep rumen microbial communities from Palmerston North, Manawatu-Wanganui, New Zealand - 1742 DNA GHGhigh gp2 | ecosystem: Host-associated > Mammals > Digestive system > Stomach > Rumen... | reverse complement strand
ACCGGCGTGCAGACCATAGGCCGCCTGCGCACATACTGGGAGGCACACACATGCTGGTTCCGCATCCTCGGACGCGATAGCTCTGTCGGGACGGCCATCGCAGCGGGCTTCCCTGCCGACAGGCTCATCGCCTACGAGGGCAACGACACGGCAGCCCTCATCACCCGTCTGCACCCGCAGGCCATCATCACCAAGGAGAGCGGCATGAGCGGCGGCTTCATGGAGAAGGTGGATGCTGCCCGCAAGGCTGGCGTGACGGTCTTCGCCGTTGAGCGGCCCCGACTGCCATACGTCTCACGCCTCGATGCATGCCGCGTCGTTGACGGCCCCCGCGGCCTGCGACGAGCCATCGAGGCCACCGTGCCCGACTTCTTCACGCTCCACACAGGGCTCACCACAGGCACCTGTGCCACGGCAGCCGTGGTGGCTGCCATGCAGCGCCTGCTCAGCAGCCATAGCGCCACGGGAGCAGGGCCGCGGGACTCAGACGCCAGTGCCACGGATGTCGTCAGCGTGCGTCTGCCCGACGGTGAGACGGTGAGCGTGCCTGTAGGCTATGCCGATGGCGCGGCCTTCTGTATCAAGGATTTCAGCGACGACCCCGATGTCACGCGAGGTGCCAAGATTATAGCACGTGTGGCGTTACGCCGTGACGACAGTCCCCCGCAGGTGCGCTTCCTGCAAGGCGAGGGCGTGGGGCGTGTCACCCTGCCGGGACTGGGCATTCCCGTCGGGGAGCCTGCCATCAATCCCACTCCTCGGCGCTCCATCGCCGAGGCCGTTGCCGCCATGACCGATGCCCCGGTGGACGTCACCATCAGCGTGGAAGGCGGCCGTGAGCTGGCACTGAAGACCTTCAACCCGCGTGTCGGCGTGGTGGATGGCATAAGCATCATTGGCACATCGGGCATCGTCATGCCCTTTTCCAATGAGGCGTTCACAGAGAGTATAGAGCGTGAGATGCACGTCGCCAAGGCCATGGGCTTCACGACATTGGGCCTGGCTTCCGGCAAGCGTGGCGAGGAGGCTCTCCTGGCGGCCGAGCCCGGTCTGCGGGTCGTGCACTATGGCAACTTCATCGGCTCGGCCCTGCAGAGCGCCTACGCCTTAGGCTTTCAGCGCGTGGTGGTGGGCATCATGATTGGCAAGGCCGTGAAGTTGGCCGAGGGCAATCTCGACACCCACTCCCACAAGGTGACGATGAACCTCCGTTTCCTCATCGACGTGGCCACCGAGGCCGGCATCCCCGATGCCGAGGCGCGTCTTGCCGGTGTCAGGATGGCGCGTGAGCTGTGGCAGCTTATGCCGCCGGCCTTCTTCGATGCCATACGTCGCCACTGTCTGTCACATTGCCGCCGTGTCTATCCCACACGCCAGCTTGATGTGCGTATCATCAGCGATGACACATAAGCACTCTCCACCCCGTTCTCGTCGCCCCTCATCCCCGTTCCTGCCGTCCCTACTCTTCCGTCCCCAGCCTCACTCTCCCATCCCCCATTCACCCTTCCCCCCTGTTCCAGATGCCGCGATATCAGCGCAGCAATCCCACTCCACCTCTCCCGCATGCACACCAAGTTCATCATACTCCTCATCGCCATCCCTGCCTTGGCACTCCTGAACCTCGCCGTAGGCTCAGTGGCGATACCCTTCTCTGATGTCATAGGCATCCTCAGCGGTCAACACTCAGACAGCGAAGTCTTCACCAACATCGTGCTACAGACACGCCTGCCGCAGACGATGACCGCCATGGCCTGCGGTGCCGGCCTTGCCGTGGCAGGCCTGCAGATGCAGACGGTGTTCCACAACCCCCTGGCCGGCCCTTCTGTGCTCGGCGTTAGTTCTGCTGCAAGCCTCGGCGTGGCATTCATGGTGCTTCTGGGTGGAGCCATCGGCGGGCGTGCGCTATCGCGCTTCGGACTCATGGGCAACACAGCCCTCACCGTGGCGGCGATAGCAGGAGCCTTGGCGGCCATGGCGCTCATCGTGTGGCTGTCACAGCGCGTGCAGGGCAGGGCCACGCTCCTCATCGTGGGTGTCCTCATTGGCTACATAGCCACGGCCATCATCGGTGTCCTCAAGTATTTCTCCAGCGAGGAGGACATACGCGCGTATGTCATCTGGGGGCTGGGGTCGTTTGCACGCGTCACGGGGGGCCAGGTCTATGTCTTCGTGGGGCTGATGGCCGTGCTGTGTCCGCTGGCGATGCTCCTCGCCAAGCCCCTCAACTCGCTGCTCCTCGGCGAACACTATGCCGCCAATCTCGGCCTCGACATACGCAGGGCGCGCATGCTCATCATCGGCTCGGCAGGCGTGCTCACGGCCATTGCCACGGCCTACTGCGGACCCATCATGTTCCTCGGACTCGCCGTGCCGCACATAGCACGCGGCATCTTCCTGACCGCCGACCACCGCGTGCTGCTGCCCGCCACGCTACTCTGCGGAGCGGGACTGGCACTCGTGTGCAACCTCATAGCCCGCCTGCCCGGCATGGAAGGTGCGCTGCCCATCAACTCCGTCACGGCGCTCATAGGCGCGCCAGTGGCCATAGCCATACTTTTACGTCGTAAGTCATGAAACAGATTATACTCATCACCGGAGGCCAGCGCTCTGGCAAGAGCAGCTATGCCGAACGCCTCGCCCTCTCGCTGTCGCCATGTCCTGTGTATATGGCCACGGCTCACATCTGGGACGAGGACTTCCGTCAGCGTGTGCGCCTCCACCGGCAGCGTCGCGGACCCGAGTGGACGAACATCGAGGAGGAACGCTACCTCAGCCGTCACGATGTGGCAGGGCATGTCGTGCTCATCGACTGCTGCACACTATGGGCCACCAACTTCCTTTGGGATGAGAGCCAGGGTACGGCAGACCGTCCGCTGCCCGACATCGATGCCGTGCTCTCCGAGCTGCGTGCCGAGTTCGACCGCTTCACGCAGCAGGATGCCACCTTCATCTTCGTCACCAACGAGATTGGCATGGGTGGCACCAGCCCCAGCGCCTTGCAGCGACGCTTCACCGACCTGCTCGGATTTTTCAATCAGTACGTGGCCTCCAAGGCCGACAGAGTCGTGCTCATGGTCAGTGGGCTGCCAATGACCGTTAAGGACAGCTCGACAAAGGCAGGACCCTTCTGACGTGATGGCAGAAAATGACGGCAAAAAGGTGGCGGCATACAATAGAAACGCCCCTGAGACGTTATATTGGTGTGTCAGACTGATAAAAAACCTCGCCACGCCACGGCATTCCAGTATCGCTGTCTGCCCGCTGATGGCCTGAGGGCAAGCTAAAGCCAGTCAATAGACTTAACCCATAATAAAATGTCCGCAATGGAACTACGAGACGCCATACAAGACAAGATAGACAACCTCAATAAACCCAAGGGCTCGCTTGGAGTGCTCGAAGATGTGGCCATGCAGGTGGCACTCATCCAAGGCACGCTGACCCCCGAGCTGCGTCATCCCTGCCACATCCTCTTCGGCGGCGACCACGGCATCGAGCGCGAGGGCGTGTCGCTGTCGCCGCGCGAGGTGACGTGGCAGCAGATGCTCAACTACGGCCGTGGCGGCGGTGGCGTCAATGTGCTGTGCCGTCAGCACGGTATCGACTTGCGCATCGTTGATGTAGGTGTTGACTATGACTTCGACCCCGTGCGTCACAGCCATATCATCCGTCGCAAGATAGGCTACGGCACGCGCAACTTCCTGTACGAAGCTGCCATGACAGCCGACGAGTGGCACCGCGCGCTCGGCGTGGGGCGCGAACAGGTCGATGCCTGTCTGGCCGAGGGCTGCAACATCATCTCCTTCGGCGAGATGGGCATCGGCAATACTTCGCCGTCGAGCGTGCTCATGCACCTCTTCCTCGACATCGCCCTGCCGCAGTGCGTGGGCGCCGGCAGCGGTCTCGACAGCTACGGCATATACCACAAGCTCGACGTGCTCACGTGTGCCGTGGTAAACTTCCGGGAGACCGTGCCTGCACCTGCTCCGGCAGATGCCATCCGCTACTTCGTGGGCTATGAGATGGCGGCCGCCATCGGAGCCATGCTGCGTGCGGCAGAGGCTGAGATGGTGATTCTCGTGGACGGCTTCATCATGACGGCCTGTATGCTCGCCGCAGAGCAGCTGATGCCTGATGTGCGGCGCTATGCCATCTTCGGACATTGCGGCGACGAGGGCGGGCATCGCATCATGCTCGACGCCATGAAGGCGCAACCCCTCCTGAGCCTTAACATGCGCCTCGGCGAAGGCACGGGAGCACTCTGTGCTTACCCCATCGTGGCCTCGGCCGTTCATCTGCTTAACGAAATGGACAACTTCAGCCATGCTGAGATTACAAAGTATTTCTAAGCGAACGCTGGCGGCGCTGATGTTTTTCACGCGGCTGCCGCTATGGCGGCTCGCGAGTGTCGAACGCAGCTATTTCGAGCGTGTGGTGCCGCTGTGGCCCTTGGCAGGATGGCTCACGGGTGGCAGCATGGCACTCGTGCTCTGGTGTGCCGACCAGACGGCTGTCGCTACCGGCATCGCCGCAGCACTCGCCATTGCCGTGCGCTGCATACTCACCGGCGCGCTCCACGAGGACGGCTTTGCCGACTTCTGCGACGCTTTCGGCGGTGGCTTCGACCGCGAGCGCACGCTGGCCATAATGAAGGACTCGCACATCGGAACATACGGCGTGCTCGGACTTGTGTTCTACATGCTGCTTTTCTGGAACATGCTCTCCGACCTCATAGACAGTGGCCTCTCGCCACTGACAGTCATCGCCGCTGATGCCTTGGCCAAGGGGCTGAGCTCCACCATAATATATGTCCTGCCATACGCGCGCACGGCCGCCGCTGCCAAGAATCGCCTCGTCTATGCCCGCCCGCCGCTGCCGGAACGTATGCTCACCCTTGTGCTGGCACTGACGCCGCTGCTCATAGCCTGCCTCGCAGCGCCCGATGACGTGCCGTCGCCCGCGCAATGGTGCATGGCACTTGTGCTGCCTGTCGCTGTCTGTGCCATGCTGTTCCGGTGGATGCATAGTCGCATACAGGGCTACACAGGCGACTGCTGCGGAGCGACATTCATACTCTCCGAACTTTCGATATATCTCTCGCTATGCATAATGCCTTGCTGATAGCCGCGCCGACGTCGGGCAGCGGCAAGACCACTTTCACCATCGGACTCATGAGTGCCTTGCGGCGGAGAGGGCTGCATGTGCAGCCTTTCAAGTGCGGACCCGACTACATCGACACCAAGTTCCACGAACGCGTGTGTGGCGTGCCGAGCATCAACCTCGACACCTTCATGGCCTCGCACGAGCATGTCGGCGAGCTCTTCGCACGCTATGGCGCCGCAGCCGATGTCTGCATCGTCGAGGGTATGATGGGACTCTTCGACGGCTACGACCGCGACCGTGGCTCGTCGGCAGAGATAGCCCGTGTGCTGGGACTTCCTGTGGTACTCGTGGTGGATGCACGCTCATCAGCCTATTCCACGGCGGCGTTGCTCTATGGCTTTATGGAGTTCCGCAAGGACGTGCGCATCGCCGGCGTCGTCTTCAACAAGGTGGGTTCGCCCAAACATCGTGACATGCTGCGGCAGGTGTGCGACGACCTGAGGCTGACGTGCTTCGGATTCCTGCCCAGGAATGCCGACCTCGAGCAGGGCTCACGCTATCTGGGTCTTGATTTCTCGGAACATACCGACGGGAGCCTGTTGGCATCATGGGTGGAGGAACATGTCGATATCGACATGCTCTTGGGCGACATGTCCGTCTGTGACGCCCACGCCTCAGCACGTCAGCAGTCCGTCAGTCCAGGTGGCCAGTGTCACCATGACGGGCAGACACTGCTCGTGGCCCGCAATGCCGAGGCCTTCTCTTTCGTCTATCAGGAGAACTTAGACCGCTTCCGCAGCGTGAGGTTCTTCGACCCTGAGACGGAAGTGCCGCAGCTCGACGGCATAGACCTGCTATACCTCCCCGGCGGCTATCCGGAGAAGCACGTGCATGCCCTCTCGGCCAACGCGGCGTGCCGCACCGCCATCAGCCGCTATGCAGAGGCTTGTGGCAGGGTCGTTGCCGAGTGTGGCGGAATGATGTACCTCTGTCGGAGCATCGTCACCGACGACGGCGAATACCCCATGTGCGGCGTGCTGCCACACGTCATCACAGCCCGTAGTGCCGACCGCCGCCTCTCACTCGGCTACCGCCGCTTCGTGCTCGACGGCATCGAGTACCGTGGACATGAGTTCCATTACACACAGTTCGCCGGCAGCCAGCCGCCATCGGCCACTCAGGTCTTCAACGCCAAGGACGAGCCCGTGGCGACGCCCGTGTTCCGCTATAAGAACGTGCTGGCCAGCTACACACACACCTATCACTTGTAACACATGACACAGCTTCGACCCATAATGCTTGCCGGGACGGGCAGCGATGTCGGCAAGAGCATCATTGCCACGGCCCTGTGCCGTATCTTCCTGCAGGACGGCTACTGCCCGGCACCCTTCAAGGCACAGAACATGGCCCTCAACTCCTATGCCACACCCGACGGACGCGAGATAGGACGTGCACAGGCTGTGCAGGCCGAGGCCTGCCGCCTCCTGCCCCACACCGACATGAACCCTCTGCTGCTGAAACCCAACTCCGAGCACACCACGCAGGTGGTGCTCAACGGCAAGCCCATCGGCAACCGTTCGGCCTACGACTACTTCCGCCGCGAAGGGCGTGAGGAGCTGCGGCATGAGGTGTGCGCCGCCTTCGACCGTCTCGCCAGCCGCTACAACCCCATCGTCATGGAGGGTGCCGGCAGCATAGCAGAGATAAACCTGCGCGACAGCGACCTCGTGAACATGCCCATGGCACGCCATGCCGATGCCGATGTCATTCTCGTGGCCGACATAGACCGTGGCGGCGTCTTCGCCGCGTGTTATGGCAGCATCATGCTTCAGGAACCTGCCGACCGCCGCCGCATAAAGGGCATCATCGTCAATAAGTTCCGTGGCGACATACGCCTCTTCGACAGCGGCCGGCGCATGCTGGAGGACGTCTGCGGCGTTCCGGTGCTGGGAGTTGTGCCGATGTTCACTGACATAACCATTGACGAGGAGGACAGCGTGAGTCTTGGGCAGAAACGCCGCCAGATGGCAGAGGGAAAGGTCAATGTCGCCGTCGTGCTGCTGCGACACATCAGCAACTTCACCGACTTCGACACCCTCGAACGCGACTCTCGTGTCAATCTCTTCTACACCAACAATACAGCCGACATCGAGCGAGCCGACATCGTCATCCTGCCAGGCACCAAGGCCACCCTCGACGACCTCTTGGAGCTGCGCCGCAACGGCTGTGCGCAGGCCATCGTGCGTGCTCATCGCAACGGACATACCGTCATAGGCATCTGCGGGGGCTACCAGATGTTAGGGCTGACGGTCAACGACCCCGATGCCATAGAGGGCGACATACCCACGCTGCCCGGCCTCGGGCTGTTGCCCATACACACCACCATGACAGCCGACAAGACCACACGTCAGGTCAACTTCCTCTGGGAGGGCCGGAGCTGTCAGGGCTACGAGATTCACCAAGGCGTCAGCTCCTTCGACCCCGATGCCGCATCGCAGGCCGTGGCGGCCACGGAGGCATCGCCCTTCACGCGGACACCCCACTGCCTCGGCACATACATCCACGGCTTCCTCGACAACCGACCCGTGATAGAGTCCCTGCTCGACAGCGTCGCGCCGGCGGCAGAGGCACGCATGGCCGACGTCGGCAGCACATCGCTGGCCGACTTCAAGGACGAACAGTACGACCGCCTCGCCGACCACGTGCGGCGACATATCGACATTCAGCATCTATATAATATTCTTGGACATGATTAACGGACACGGCGACGACGCCTATCACTATGAGGGCATAACGAGCGACTTCTCGTCAAACATCTGCGCCCACACCACCCATCAGCATCTGATGGCGCATCTCGCGGCATGCCCCGGGCTGCTCGACCACTACCCCGAGCCCGAGGCATGGTCGCTCGAACGTCTCATCGCCGCGCGCGAAGGCATAGACCCGGCCTGTGTCGTGACCACGAGCGGTGCCACGGAGGCCATATATATCATTGCAGCCTGCTGTGCCGCACAGCACTTCGACAGGGCCGTCATTCCTACGCCGACATTCAGCGAATATGCCGACGCCTGCCACCTGTCAGGCATCAGGGTGGAGACATCACAGCTACATCACATGCCCGACGCTGACCTGAGACACGGCGCCGTCATTTGGCTCTGCAACCCCAATAACCCCACGGGCACCGTCTATGACCAGCTTCTCATCGACCGCTTGTCGGCGGCCTGCGACCTTGTGGTGCTCGACCAGTCGTATGAGAACTACACCGCCGCCCACGTGATGAGCGCGAGATGGGCGTGCCGTTACGACAACGTCATTCAGCTACACTCCATGACGAAGGCCTATGGCGTGCCGGGCCTGCGTCTGGGCTACATCACTGCCAATGCCCGTCTGACGGAGAAGCTGCGGCGCTTCCTGAGGCCGTGGTCGGTGTCGGCCCTTGCCGTAGAGGCTGGCAAGTACCTCCTCGCTCACGATGACCTCATCTGCCGGCCCGACCTCGGCGAGGCACGGCGGCTGCGCGACGCTCTCTGTGGCGTGCCCGGCATCAGCGTGGAACCCACGCAGACCAACTTCATGCTTTGCCGGTTCGAGCGGGGCAGTGCCGCCTCGCTCAAGGAATGTCTCGCACGGCGTCACCACATACTCATACGTGATGCCTCCAACTTCCAACGCCTCACGCTGTCGCACTTCCGCATCGCTGCCCAGACACCGGCAGAGAACGATGCCCTCGTGGCTGCCGTCCGTGAGGAGACGGAGGCGGCATCTCTTCCTGACGCTTAACCGACATGCTATACATTCCCGCAATCATTATAGGGTGGCTCCTCGACCTGCTGCTGGGCGACCCCGCTTGGCTGCCACATCCCGTGGTGGCCTTCGGGCGATGGATTTCTTTCTGCGAACACCGTCTCAACCACGGCCGCCGCATGGTCAAGGGTGCCCTGGTGGCGGTGGCGAGCATAGCGGCCGTCTTCGCCGTCGCGTGGTTTATATTATATAGGTGTCTGCCGGTGGAAGGGCTGTGCAGCGCGCCCGGCACGCCAGCATTCTGGCGAGCCGTGGCAGGACAACTGCTCTCGGCCATCCTCATCTTCTTCTGCCTCGCCGGACGCACCTTGAGGCATGAGGTGCGCGAGGTGTTCCTCGCACTCGACCGCTCGCTCGATGACGGACGTAGGCAGGTGGCACGCATCGTGGGGCGCGACACGGCCGGACTATCGCCGCAGGAGGTGCGCACGGCAGCCCTGGAGACCCTTGCCGAGAATCTCAGCGACGGTGTGGTGGCGCCACTGTTCTGGCTTGCGCTGCTCGGTGTGCCGGGGATGTTGGCCTACAAGATGGTCAACACCCTCGACTCGATGATAGGCTATCGCACGGAACGCTACCGCCAGTTCGGATGCTGGGCGGCGCATATCGATGACATCGCCAACTACGTACCGGCCCGCATCACGGCAGTGCTGATTCTCGTGGCATATCGCATCATGTCGCTGACGGGCAGACTCTCATGCACCATGACAGCCGAACCCCATCCCTCAACGCCCGAAGGACTTGTCACCTTCACGCTGCGCTATGGGCCTGCTCATGCGTCGCCCAACAGCGGATGGCCGGAGGCGGCTCTCGCTGCCGTGCTCGACTGCCGCTTTGGCGGCACGCACGACTATTTCGGTCAGGCAGTGGAGAAACCGTTCATCGGCACCAACCCGCGTCAGCTCAGCACTGACGACATGCGTCTGTCCGTAGGCATAGCCCTCACGGCTGAGGCGATCTGCGTCGCTGCCACGCTGCTGGCGTCATGCCTCGTCGCCGGGGGCATCATGGCTCTCTAAGACGAAGCGGCGGTAGTAGGAGATGAGCAGTGTTGTCAGCGGCAGGGCAATGATGAGTCCTATGAACCCCAGCAGAGAGCCCCAGACGGAGAGCGAGAGCAGTATCACTGCCGGGTTCAGACCCATGGCCGACCCCATGATCTTCGGCACGAGCACGGTGTCCTGCAATACCTGCACCACGCCCACCACAAGAGCCCCGAGGCCGAAGATGAGCCAGAAGCTCTGACCCGTGTCGGCAGCCTTCATCAGCGAGAGGAACACCATAGGCACGAAACCCAGCGTCTGAAGGTAGGGCACGAGGTTCAGAAAGCCCATGAACATGCCCAGGCCGATTGCCATGGGCATACCCACGATGAGGAAGCCTATGCTGAAAAGCACACCCACGCAGAAGGCCACAAGGCCCTGACCGCGGAAGTAGGCATTCATGCCGCTCTCCACATCGTCCACCAGTTGCTGGACGAATTGCCGGGAACCTTGAGGGATGAACTCCACCCACCCTTCACTGATGACTTCGTAGTCCTGAAGGATGAAGAACATGTACAGCAGCACGATGAGCGAACCCACCATGCCGATGGCGAAGTTCACCGTCTGCGACACGGCCGTCCACAGGTAGCCCAGCAACCCTTGGGCAGCATCCATGAAGCTCTGTTCCTGAATGAGCTGCAGCAACTGCGACTGGTACTCGGCAGTATATTGCTCTATGATGCCGAGGATGTGCGGACCCAAGTCCGTGTCGCCGAGATAGCGGTCGGTGATTTGATGCAGCAGGCCGCCGAGCTTGCTGAACTCCGACACCATCGGCGGCACCACCAGCAGCATCAGGCCTGTCAAGGCGCCCAGCACCACCACGGCGGCCGCTAAGATGCTCAGCGTGCGACTGCGCAGGCGGCATTTCACCTGTAGGAAAAGCACCAGGGGGAACATGAGGTATGCCAGGAGCCATGCTATGAAGAAAGGCAGCAGCACGCCGCTCAGACGGTTTATCAGCAACCCGATGCCGAAGGCAATGGCAAGGGCTATCACACCACGTATGAAGCTGTCAAAGGTTATCTGCGAACGTAACATGATTATCTGTTTCTGTCAATTTAATTCATAGGGAAAACTAATAGAACACACCTTTAGGGCTTAGGGTCACTTCACGCGCTCGTAGCACTCGCGGCACAGGGGCTCATACTCGTGAGTCTCGCCTAAAAGCACCTGACGGTCGCCCTCCACGATGCGGTGGCTCACGTAGGCCAGAGCGCCGCAGCGGACACAGATGGCATGAACCTTCGTCACCTCGTCGGCGATGGCACACAGCAATGGCATCGGCCCGAAGGGCTGGGCTTTGAAGTCGAGGTCCAGACCCGCCACGATGACGCGGATGCCGCGATTGGCAAGCTCGTTGCACACATCCACAATCTGCGAGTCGAAAAACTGGGCCTCGTCGATGCCGAGGACGTCGCAGTCTGAACCCATGAGCAGGATGCTCGCGGCATTCTCCACAGGGGTAGAGGTGATGGCGTTGCCCTCGTGGCTCACCACGTCTTCGTCGCTGTAGCGAGTGTCGAGGCTCGGCTTGAAAATCTCTACCTTCTGGCGTGCAAACTTAGCACGCTTCATGCGGCGGATGAGTTCCTCGGTCTTGCCGCTGAACATCGACCCGCAGATGACTTCCACACGTCCGCGGCGCATCATCTCGCCGTTATTGTCGTTCTCGCTTGTCATTGTCTTGAGGGGATTGTATGGCGTTTTTGCGCCACAAAAGTAGTACTTTCCACGCCTACAACCAAGGATTTTGCCTTAAAATGTGTAAGCAATGTTAAAAACTCACACCTTTTGCACGCTGTATAAATAATAATATGTACTTTTGTGCTATGTTATACCTCGTACCTACACCTATTGGCAATCTGGAGGACATCACCCAAAGGGCTGTGCGAGTGCTCAGCGAGGCCGACCTCATACTGGCTGAGGACACACGCACCAGCGGTGTCCTGCTGCGCCATCTCGACATCCACAAGCCCATGCTCTCATACCATAAGTTCAACGAGCACCAGAGCGTGGAGCACTTCGTGGAGCGTCTGCGAGGGGGAGAGACAATCGCCGTCGTCAGCGACGCCGGCACGCCGGGAATCAGCGACCCGGGCTTCCTCCTGGCACGAGAGGCCATACGCGCCGGCATCGAGGTGACATGCCTGCCGGGACCCACGGCACTGATACCGGCACTCGTGGCATCGGGCCTGCCATCCGACCGCTTCTGCTTCGAGGGCTTCCTGCCCCAGAAAAAAGGGCGGCAGACACGCCTGCGTGAGATTGCCGAAGAGAGGCGAACCACAGTATTCTACGAGTCGCCACACCGTGTGCTGAAGACATTGCAGCAACTCGCTGAACTCTGCGGACCAGACCGTCAGGTGGCCGTGTGCCGCGAACTCACAAAGGTGCACGAGGACATCGTGAGGGGCACACTCCAGGAGGCAGTGGCACATTTCACAGAGCACGAACCACGAGGCGAGTTCGTCATCGTGCTCGCAGGACTGTAACATCATATTTTCCCTAAAACGCTAAACATTACAAACATCAGAAAGACAATGAAAAAACTATTTATCCTGCCGCTGTGCATTCTCGCACTGACGGCTTGCGACTTTGGCCGGCAGGCCGAGGAGCGTGCACAGAGAGAGCGCGACTCGCTCATGCAAATCATCAGTGAGCGTGACACCGAGCTCAACGACATCATGGGCTCTGTCAACGAGGTGCAGGAAGGCTTCCGCCTCATCAACGAGGCCGAGGGACGCATCACCGTTGCCAACAGCGGACCCGAAGGGGCATCCTCGCGTGAGGTAATACGCGACAACATGGCTTTCATACAGCAGACCATGTCTGAGAACCGAAACCGCATAGCACAGCTGCAAGAGCGCCTGCGCAACAGCAACGTCAACGTCTCAAAGCTCACAAAGGTCATCGAGAACCTCAAGACTCAGCTCGAAGAGCAGAACACACGCGTCCAGGAACTCACGGCACAGCTGGCCGAGCGCGACATCGTGATTGCCGCACAGGGCGAGCAGATTGACACTCTGAGCCAAAACGTGCAGCAACTCGCTGAGGACAACGCACAGAAGGAGGCCACCATCGCCGCACAGGACAAGGACCTCAACAAGGCTTGGTTCGTCTTCGGCACCAAGGCCGAGCTCAAGGAGCAGAAGATACTGCAGAAGGGCGACGTGCTGCGCTCGCAGGACTTCAACCGCGACTACTTCACGCAGATAGACATACGTATCGACAAGGAGATCAAGCTCTACAGCAAGAACGCCGAACTGCTCACGTCGCACCCCGCAGGCTCATACCAGCTCGTGCGCGACGAACACAAGCAGTACTCGCTCCACATCACTGACCCGCAGAAGTTCTGGAGCACAAGCAAGTACCTCGTCATACTGGTCAAGTAACCCCTGATGAAAGAGTTCGTAATCACTGAGGCGAAGGCAGAGACAGCGATTCTCGTAGGCCTCATCACGCCCCAGCAGGACGAGCGGCGCACCACCGAGTACCTCGACGAGCTGGAGTTCCTCGCAACGACGGCAGGAGCCGTCACCGTGCGCCGCTTCACACAGCGCGTCGATGGCCCCAGTCAGGTGACATACGTCGGCAAGGGCAAGCTCGAGGAGATACGCGCATACATACAGGCCGAAGAGGATGCCGAGCGCGAGGTGGGTATGGTGATCTTCGACGATGAACTAAGTGCAAAGCAGCTGCGCAACATCGAACAGGTGCTGAAAGTCAAGATCCTCGACCGCACAAGCCTCATCCTCGACATCTTCGCCATGCGCGCACAGACGGCAAATGCCAAGACACAGGTCGAGCTGGCACAGTACCGATACATGCTGCCACGCCTGCAGCGACTGTGGACACACCTCGAGCGTCAGGGCGGCGGCTCAGGCTCCGGCGGCGGCAAAGGCTCCGTGGGCCTGCGAGGACCGGGAGAGACGCAGCTCGAGATGGACCGACGCATCATCCTCAACCGCATGAGCCTCCTCAAGCAGCGCCTCGCCGACATCGACCGACAGAAGACTACGCAGCGAGGCAACCGCGGCCGCATGATTCGCGTGGCACTCGTGGGCTACACCAACGTCGGCAAGTCAACGCTCATGAACCTGCTCTCCAAGAGCGAGGTCTTCGCAGAGAACAAGCTCTTCGCAACGCTCGACACCACCGTTCGCAAGGTCATCATCGACAACCTGCCGTTCCTGCTCTCCGACACTGTAGGCTTCATACGCAAGCTGCCCACTGACCTCATCGACAGCTTCAAGAGCACCCTCGACGAGGTGCGTGAGGCCGACCTGCTCGTACATGTCGTGGACATATCGCATCCCGATTTCGAAGAGCAGATAAAGGTCGTAGAGAAGACCCTCTCCGACCTCGGATGCGCCGACAAGCCCTCGATGCTCCTCTTCAATAAAATCGACGCCTACACCTTCACGCCCAAGGACGAGGACGACCTCACGCCTGCCACACGCGAGAATCTCTCGCTCGACGACCTGCGCCGCACGTGGATGGCGCGCCTCAATGGCGACTGCCTCTTCATCAGTGCGCGGCGACACATCGCCATCGACGAGCTGAAGCGCACGCTCTACGACCGCGTGCGTGAGTTGCACGTCCAGAAGTATCCTTACAACGACTTCCTCTTCCAGCACTACGACGAGGAGTAGCATCTCCCCCTGTCGCTCGGCCTATCCCCCATCGCTCGGCCTATCCCTCCATCGCTCGGTGTAACGTACGCTTTGCCGCGACACTTTCCTGCTAAGGGAAGTCGCATTCTCTATGTCGTATGAGGCGTAACGTACGCTTTGCCGCGACACTTTCCTGCTAAGGGGAGTCGCATCCTCTATGTCGTATGAGGTGTAACGTACGCTTTGCCGCGACACTTTCCTGCTAAGGGGAGTCGCATCCTCTATGTCGTATGAGGTGTAACGTACGCTTTGCCGCGACTCTCTCCTAATGTGGAGAGCACCACCTCCATGTCGTGCTGCATTCTTCGTGCTGTCGCTATGCCCTCACCGGCCTGCGACAGCACTTTTTATGGCCGTACGCACAGGTGCCACCATCCAGAACATATTAATGATTATCCGCAATCATACCACCAAAGAGACCGCAACGCGGTCTTCGCTCAATAACCGAGGGTACGAGCGTAGCGAGCACCCCCGGATAACAAGCTCTATAGAGGCAAGCACTCTGAAAGAGTGCCCGAACAGCGTAATGGGCGACCCCTTCAGGGTCGATGTTCCCCTTTTTATCCCTATCCGGGGGTACTGCGCACCCCCGGTTATTGAGAGGAGACGCTTTCAGCGTCTTGGTGGTACGATTGCGGATAATCATACATATTATGCCACTTATGCTCAGCGCCGTTGTCTTTTCCGTAGGGCATCAAGTTCCTCGCCGCTTAGTGAAAACCTCTTCATCGCCTGGCTCAACGTCGTTCATCGCTCAGCCCGTTGCCCTTCATCGCCTAGGAAAAAACTCTTCATCGCCTAAGTAAAAACTCTTCATCGCCTAGGGAAAACACTTCATCGCCTAGGGGATTCGCTTGTCCCACGTTCGTGGGCGCATTGTCCCACGTTCGTGGGCGCATTGTCCCACGTTCGTGGGCTAATTGTCCCACGTTCGTGGGCCAAGTAATTCCCCTTGGGGATGCACGTTGATCCCCTTGGGGATGCATGTTGATCCCCTTGGGGATGCATGTTGATCCCCTTGTGGATGCATGTTGGTTGCCTTGTGGATGCACGTTGATCCCCTTGTGGATGCATGTTGGTTGCCTTGTGGATGCACGTTGGTTGCCTTGTGGATGCACGTTGGTTGTGGCATGGTTCGTTAGCTTTTTTTGGAGGCAGGAAATATTTTTTTGGGTTTTATGCTTGTCGTTTCGTCAATTATGCTTACCTTTGCAGCCGAAACACGGCAATCGTTGGCCCGACGGCCTTCGATGTAAGGGAATCCGGTGTGAATCCGGAGCTGTACCTGCAGCTGTAACCCCATAGATAAGTGCCTGTCTGTATGACGCCACTGAGCCATGCGCGCTAACACTGTAATGTGCGCGTTGAGCTTGGGAAGGTAGGACGGGTAGGGGAAAGCCAGAAGACCTGCCTTGTTATCTGAAAATCAATTATGCGCTCAGGCATTGGCGCTCGGTTTCGTAATGGAAGTATCACATTCAGAATCAGTTGTTGCCCTTTTGCGGCATGTGCACAGGCTATGCATCGGACTGCGCTCTATGATGTTAGCGTTGGCTCTCGTGGTCAATGCTGCCACGGAAATGGTCTGTGCCGCTACACGCATCGGCAATGCCGCCCCTGCCGCAGTCTGTGCAACGGCCGTCATGCCAGCCGCCGATACGCTTGTGACCACGAGCATGGATGAGATCGTGGTGACCGGCACCGGCACCGAGCACCGTCTGAAGGACGTGCCGGTGCAGACGGAGGTGATAGGTCGCCGCGAGCTTCAGCAGATGGGCGGTCGTTCGATAGAAGACATCCTCGCCACGCTGACGTCGAGCTTTGCCTTCAACGAGGATGACATGGGCAGCCAGATGCAGATGGGCGGCCTCGGCAACAGCTATATACTTATATTAATAGACGGCAAGCGCCTGCATGGCGACAACGGAGGCGAGAACGACCTTGGCCTCATCGACCCGGCACGTATAGAGAGGATAGAGATTGTGAAGGGAGCCGCCTCGGCACTCTATGGCTCCGATGCCATAGCCGGCGTGGTGAACATCATCACCCGCAAGTACGACCGCGACGGCCTCCTGCTGGAGAACACTACGCGCGGCGGCAGCTACAGCGACATACGCCAGCACAACAGCGTGGGCTTTGCCATCGGCAAGGTGTCGTCGCTCACCAATTTCCAGCTGCAGCACAGCGACGGCTGGCAGAACACCGCCCATGAGGCCCTGTCGCAGACGGAGTTTCCCATATATGACTCGCGCAACATGACTGTCAACCGCCACACCAACTGGCAGGTGTCAGAACGTCTTACCTACACGCCGCTGCCCAGCCTCGAGCTCTACGCCGAGGGCAGCATCTACTGGAAGCGCATCTACCGTCCCTCGGGCAAGTATGCCGCCGTGGATGTTAAGACCTACGACCTGCAGTACCGCAATGCCTCGGCAGCCATCGGCGGCAAGTGGACTATGGACAAGGGCTTGCTGACGCTCGACATCGACTGGAACCGTCATGCCTACGAGTATGTCTTCACGGACACTACGCTCGTCGATGGCTACGACCCGCAAGGCCGTTTCACGCACTACTTCCCATACTTCCCCGGACAGTCGAACCTACAGAGCGACCAGCGTCGCACGATGGTGCATCTGAAAGGTATCTTCGAGCTGCCGGCGCAGAACCGCCTCAGCGCGGGCGTGGAGGCACGCTTCGACTGGCTGCACGCCCCCATGCGTGTTGACCATGGCGGCACGGTGCGCGACAACACCGAGGCCCTGTAC
>Ga0247610_10003441_pt1 | contig 17401 bp, 38 predicted proteins | sample 174DNAGHGhighgp2_FD_193483 | JGI IMG/M metagenome (GOLD analysis project Ga0247610, IMG submission 193483) | Sheep rumen microbial communities from Palmerston North, Manawatu-Wanganui, New Zealand - 1742 DNA GHGhigh gp2 | ecosystem: Host-associated > Mammals > Digestive system > Stomach > Rumen... | reverse complement strand
GATGATATTTCGATCGAGTAGTCGCAAAAATTACTGCTCGTATAATAGGCAGGAATGTAGTTTAATCATAGTAGAAAGGTAGAACTGTGTTAACGTACGAGCAGGCGGCAGATTTTATATTGTACACCCTTGTGTTCGTGTTTATAGTCCTATTTGTAGTAAGCTATGGCTTCTACAGAATGGGCTACAATGACGGACGTGAGGAGGGACTTAAGATTCGACGCCACATCGAGCGTAAGGTTCGGCGCGGAGAGATTAAGCAACTGAGTTAAACTTGGTAGAGTATGTGTAGATATTTTACACATACTCTACTTTTTTTGTTTGCTATTATATTTAGAAAGGTTTTACAATGCTTTCAGTAAAAGTTACTGCTATTGCACAACTCGACGATAGACTTTCTTCTCCTTTTAGATTCATTACAATGCCAACACCTTGTAATGCTCTTAAAGAAAATAATGATATTCACATCGCATGGGAAATGGATGCAAGTCCGTACATCGAATTATTCGAAACAGGAAGATTAAAGAAAATAATCGCCGACATTTATAACGTATCTTCTGATTATCATACAGTTGAGATTTGCGATTATATTCGTTTTTATGAATCTTATAAGATGGGGGGGTTTTCTTGTGAACCCATATTAATTGCGAACTTCAAGACAATAAGTCACTTGAGGGATGAAGAAGAATTATGGCTTAGCGAGTATGTTTATAACGAAAAGAGGATAGGTATGCATGAGCACGAAATGAATACTTCGGTTACTAATGGCAATATTAGTATGCCGGTCATCTCTGATATTCACTACAACGATCCATACACAACCGTCAAATGGTTTGATGGTACTATAACGACTGTTCGTGCATCGGACGGAGATAAGTTCAACAAAGAGTATGGACTTGCTATGGCTATTGCTAAGAAGTATTACGAATGTCTTGGCGCATCTAGTCCTAGAAAAGCATTCAAGCAAGCGGTATATTCTGATGCACATGATTACACAGAAGCTATCGCAAAGCGTAATGCTCGTAAGGAAGCCGCCAAGAATAGGGAGAACAATGGACACGTTTCCACTAGCTCGGAATCGAGTGAGGGATAAAGACGTATTTTACGATCTATTATATTTGTACAATTGCAAAGTAATAGATAAAGATCAATACTACTATTACATCGAAGGAACTCCAGAGAACCTCGAAGAGTTGTTCATTCATGTGGAGTTAGAACAGGGGCATTATGGAAAAGAAGATTGATTTATATTTGTGGATAGAACCTGACCGACATATTTTATACAAAGCATCGAATCTCGATTGGGATAATGCTAATGAGTTGTCTATACGTTGGTTTGGAGCTGATGAGAGTAACGACTACATGTTCGTAATCAAGGGTTCTACTCCATGGACTGAACCGAAGCCAACCATTATTGATATTTCCCCAGAGTGGATTATTGAGAAAACTAAAAAGGAGCAGTAATGGTACAAGTACCTGATGAAGAGTACAAAAAGCTTAAGCATGATGCCGACGACAACAGATCAATAAAGTTCTTAGCCAAATGTATTATCGGAATCATCGTAGCGTTAACATTATATTTTAGCATAGGCATTCGTATTTTAAATGTCTGGGTGGAGTATTACAAAGATTCTATCGAGTGTGATATTCGAACTATGAAAGCTAAAAACGCTGTACTAATTCGAGAGATTCAATCAAAAAACATGGAGATGGACGACTATCTCAAGTGGTATGAAATTTATAGTGAAACCAATTGATATTCTCGCAAAAATTACCAAGTGTATAGTGAGGAGAGGTTAAAGGGATGAGTCGCCGAATAAATGGTGACCTTCCCTTTATATTTTTTCCTCACTCGTATAGGGCTCGAGAAAGGAGCATTGGTATGGACAGCAAGTATAGCGAAGAGTTTTGGGAGAATTTCGAAAAGAAGGAGAAAGCTATGACTAATAACATGAAGGATTTTTATTGTAATTGCGAATGCAGCGATGAAGATTACATCAATTTCATTAAAGAGTGGGAGGCTAGGAAGTCTGAGACAACCGAGAACAAAGAGTCCAATGATATTCCTAAGAAGACGGCGAAGACTAAGGACGATTTCTTTAAATCACATCCGTCGATTAAGTTCGGTATATTTGTTGGCATTGCTAGCGTTGTGTATGGGTTATGGAAGGCTAATGTAATTGCTACTGGAATTCACATGGGTAATATGCGTACGCTAGCGACCCTTGCTAGACTTAACAAGTAATTATATTTTGGCGCACCATAAAGCGTAGAGAAGGATGGTGCTATGGAGAGTAGATGAGGTGGGGGCTCTCCATTTATATTTGATAGGAGTTCAGATGTTGCGAAGAAACATGATAACTTCAAAGCAAGCTACCGAAATCATTCAAAGAAAAAAGAATGGTGAAACGTATGCAAACATTGAACAAGCAATGAATATTTCGCGTTCTAAAATTATATCTGTATACCGATTATATTTTCAAATGAGCTCTTTAGAGTTTAAAGTTTATGGGTGTTTATTAAATGCTGCTATAGACATGAATGGTGGACCTGGTCGAGCAGAACGTATCTATTACGCTTTGAAAGGTCGTGGATATTTAAAGAATGAAAAATGTTTTCTCTCTCTTAAAGAAAAATCTGACAAAGCACTTTACAACCTTAAAAGAATTGGTAAACAATCCATCCGAATCATTAGGCGAGCGATTGATATTTTCGAAACTGGTGTCGAAAATGATACACAGACAAGTGTTTCCGACAATGCTACAGTTGTATGATCCTAAAACTACTACAAAACATTTAACTAAAGCTACTATTATATTTACAAAGCCTAAAGAAATAGTGTCCAACACATTGTATGTAATTCATGATTTAGATTCTGCAATTCCATACATTAACCATGTTCACTTTTTCACTTGTAAAAAGAATTCCCTAATTGAATACAATCATGAGTATATTTCGTATGCGGATGCTAAAATGTATTGTGAGCATGATATTTGCAAAGTCGGTATGGTAATTGGTCGAATAATCTATTGGGACATCGATAATACAGATAGTGCATACATAGTAGTAGATAGGATGATTCTGAAATCAAAAACCTAATTGATATCCAATCCCAGTGTAATAATACCACAGGAGGCTTAGTCATGGCGATTAAAGTTAAAGAACTGTTTGCGTTTTTACAAAAACACAAAATTGATGACTGGAACATTGCATGTTTAGACTTTGATGACTATAATGGCTTGTGGGTTAGTGTATATTCTAATGAGAAAGAAATTCCCAACAAGACCAATTACTTTGATGGTGGACCAGCACGTGAATGGGATCGTCTAATAATCACCGCAGATGAAGATTTGTCTGATGTTGATATTCAAAACAGTCATGACGACGATGTATTTGAAGATTAGCATTTTATCTATACGAGCTCGTGGTGTAAACGGTAACACACCCACTTCTGTAACTTCAATTAGGGATGACCTTACAAGCATGGGAATTCCAAGTTCGATCCTTGGCGAGCTCCCTCTATTATATTTTAAGGAGGTAAAATGATACCTAGTAAATTGTTAGCAGACACGATTGAAGCCACGTTTCTAATAGGAGAAAACGTTATCAATAATGCTAAAGTTAATGGCGAAATTACCGAACTTGAACGTCGACGTTTACACCTAATGCTCTCAACAGGTAAAGAATCTCTAAAGATACTTCAAGAAAACAAAAGTAAGTAATTGATATTTTTCTCGCAAAAATTACCACCTTTCTAATAGGAGCAAAGAAAGGAGTTAGTATGTATTGTTTGATCGATAGATCTGAAAGGGATCAGAGCGGTTCAGTAAACAGGTATGACAAGAAGTATACTGTGCTATTGGACGTTGCTAAGCAATACATAACCAAATGTGCAATTCATTTGCACAAGACGGTTATGTATTACGATGGTAACGGAAATGTGGAAAGAATTCTTGTCTATCCCAATACATGGGATAGACCGTTTTGTGAGATTGTGAAAGTGGATAAGGTCCAACAGTTCTAATATAATTAATATTTGCTCCTGGGAGAGAAGCGTTAAAAAAACTAGCGCTTCTTTCTTTTTTTAAATTAAGAAAGGTTTTAAAATGACTGGTAAAGAACTTATTAATATTATTCTCAACAACAATCTTGAAAATTGTGAAATAGTTGATGGCAGTTTAACATTTTCAGATAATGATGACCAAGTAATCATACATCCGATACAATTCTCTGATTATTCACAGTGGCCTGAATTGCATCCTTATTTCGATTATATGGAATTTAACGAGAAGTGTAATTGGTTTACGGATTTTATTGTTAATTTTGGTAATGGAAATTGTAAGCCATTTTCTACAGTTGAGCGTGTGCCAAAAAAATTAATTGAAGTCGCAGATACCGTGTTCAACGTATAATATTTCGGGGGCTTATGATTCTTGAAGACTCTTCATTTTCTCCTTTCTTTTGCGAATCCAACTTCGAACATCACTTTTTCAAGAATCGGTAAGCGTGCTACTAGATGGTGTGGTGGGACTGGTAGCTTTATATTTAAAAGTTTTATTGGAGAGAGAATGCAAATATATAGAAAAATTGACAAAGACATCTTTCTAAAGTTCATTGCAGAACGTAACATCTCATTAAGAAGTTTAGATAGAAACTGTAATGTCACCGATAAAACAATACGACGAGCACTAGATTACGGACTTATCAGTATCTCTTCTGCTATCAATATCTGCTTATATTTAAATTCTAATCTTGATGAAACTTTTGGAGAGGATTCTAGTGAAGAATGGGCTAGAATAATGGATATTTTTCTTTCGGCTAAGAAGGAACATGTGTAAGATATTTAGATTTTTAGTTTACAAGAATTGATTTTATTGGGGCTTATGGTAGTAGCGATTAATGTACGCGCCTTCTTCTAACCACTAGAGCCTAATTGCGATCCAGCATACATGATTACTACTTATCGGTAAGCGTGCTACTAGATGGCGTGGTGGGACTAGCAGTGTATATTTTAAAGAAAGGTTGACGTATCATGTTTAATGTTATTGCATTAGTAATCGTATTCGTTATTGGATTCTTTATAGGAAGATGGTCACAAATGATATTTGTAGCCATTGATGTTCACAACTCTCGTAATGGTGACCCAGAACACATTAAACACATTGAGCATTATGATAAGTTTGGCGCAATGCTTGAAGAATGGGGAACTAAATCAGAATGATGTCGTGTGATTTATATTTATGGAGAGGGTCAGATACATCACCATCAATTGTATACTTAATTAACCCTAGTCTTTCTTATAAGGAATCCGAAAAGATTGTAATTAAATGGGAACGAACTGGTGGTAAGTATGCATTAATGGGTAAGGGTCATATTCCATGGTTTGATGAAAACAAACAGCCAACTATTAAACGAATTAGTAAAGACATGGTAGATAGGATTTAAACTATGATGAAATTTCTTGAGTATGGTTTACTCTCTATAGCAGTTGTCACATTCATCATGATAATGTACTCTTGCATATTTGATGTGTTGTAGGAATAATTATGTTAAAAGGTGACGGAATAGACGTATACGACTTTCTTATGGATGTAGACGAAACTGATCCAAAATTATATCCTACAGGCAAAAAATTCTGGGTTGGAGTAATTGAGGGGCTATTTCCTTCTCCACCTGTTCCCAGAAACAAAACAAGATGCTTTACTTGTGCAGATGTATATTTGTATAGATACGCAGAAGTATTCGCTATGAATTATTGCGCAAACAATAATCATCATAAAGTGTTTTACAAGATTCCATTAAATGAAAGACAATTCATAGTGGAATAGCTTTATATTTTGGGGCTTATGGTTCTTAGTGCGTTTATCCTTTCTTCGTTTGTTAGCTGGTACTTCCATACGACTTGCATCGTTTTCCTTTCTCCTAACTAAGAATCGGTAAGCATACTACTAGATGGTGTGGTGGGACTAGTAGTGTATATTTAAAAACAATTCAATGTAAAGGTGATTCAAATGACTTCCAAACAGATGACTGATATTATAGCGGTGTTAAAAAAAGAGGCTGATGAGCGTGAAAGCAATCATAAAGTTTATTACAAGTTTTATGGTTTAACCGGAGACGAATGTGAATCTGTATTTGCAAACGAATCGACAATAGAGATTTTGGATAATGATATTCTTTTGATAAAAAATCTGTCAAGTTCTGAATATTTTCGGTCTGTTACATACATCGACATTAATAAAATTAGCATGGTTCACTTGGTAACATTTTTTAACTAACGAAAGGATATTCTTATGAATTATGCAAACATCAAACAATTTGATATTGCTAATGGTGTAGGCGTTCGGACTTCGCTTTTTGTATCTGGATGCAACATACACTGTCCAGGATGCTTTAATAAAGAAGCATGGGATTTTGATTTTGGAAATCCGTTCACATGTGAAACCATGGATTATATTTTAAACACGCTTAAACCAAATTACATTGATGGTTTGTCAATACTAGGAGGTGAACCATTCGCGTATAAGAATCTAAAAACTGTTTATGAAATAATCAAGAAAGTAAAAGAGGTCTATCCGAAAAAGGATATTTGGATTTGGTCAGGATACACGTTTGAGTTTTTAAAAGAATACTATGCGTATATTTTTGAACTAGTAGATGTGTTAGTTGATGGTCCGTTCATGGTTGATAAGAAGGACATTACGCTCAGATTCAGAGGGTCTTCAAATCAACGTATTATTGATATTCCCAAAAGTATTAAAAGAGAAAAGGTTGTTATCTGGACTGATGGACCCATACTAGAGAGGCATGGACTTGTTTAATAAAATCTGCATGATAGGTTTATCCTTTGCTTTGGTGGTTGCTTGCATTAGAATCTTAATGGGAAGCCAAGTTGAGCAATCATTTTTAGCTATTATTGTTGTTTTAATAGGAGTTTTACAAATAGCTAATGAATAGTAAAGAAAGCAGTTTGATATGATTCCAGAAAAGAACCTAATTATATTTAAGAAAAGCGATGATAGCTACAATGTTACGTTATATTTACGAAATCGAGAGCTATGCTTTGATTGCTATAAAGACGTATTCATAGGCGAGGAGATTGCATTTGGTTCGTGGTGGGAGTATTCAAACTATGATGCAAAAATGATATTTGACTTGTTGAAATTGAATGATTATGTTGATAAAACTCCTATAGACAAACTAACTAGATTCAAATTCGATAATACTGACGTCGATTGGACAGCTATTTCAAAACTTAAATCATTCAGTTAACTAACATGGGCCGTTAGCTCAGTTGGCAGAGCAGGAGACTTTTAATCTCAAGGTCATGGGTTCGAGACCCATACGGCCCACCATTTATATTCTATAAAGTCAAGATAATGAGATGAATTATGTATATTGATGTAGACTCTGATTGTCGTTTTGCAAAACGAATTGATCATGTAGAAGGTCCAGGAGCATGGCACCAATACGTATGCACATTATGGCATCATAACAACTGTGACATTTGTAAAGATTTCTCCCCTATTTTACGAAAAGATAGTATCAATGTCGAAGAGATGAGAAAGGAATTAGAGAAAAATGATCACTAACGAAATTAAGATGACTTTGATTGTTGGCGGACTTATTACTGCTGGTGTGGCATATTGTATAACCGAAAACAAACGCAGTGAAGCAAGAAAACTGGAAGCACAAACAGAAACAAAACGTCTTGAACTTTACAAGGCAGAGCAAGAGGCTAAGCTTCCGCCCGAGTATTGGTCAGCTAAAGAGGCTAAGGCAAACGCTGATTTAGAACTTGAAAAAGCCAAGATTGAATCTGCTGAGCATCTTGAATTTGATAAACGAAATCGTGAAGACGCTGAGAAAGCAGCGATACGAGAATTCGAAAAGGATGCTCCTGAGTCATATTGGGAGCATAAGAAGATTCAAGAAACCGAAAAGACCAAACGTGAACAACTTAGAATGGACAATGAACGTACTGAAAAACTAGCTAAAGCTGAGCGTGATATTGCTAAGCGAAATGCAGAGGCTCTTGAGACAGGTGCTAGAGCACTCGAAAGAGCGGTAACAAATCGTACATACTGGAAGTCACATACTACTCCTCAACTTCCATTCTAATTATATTCTGGGGAAGTATTTGAATCAATACGGTGGTTCCTTTTCTTACAAACACGGGTGCAGCCATTACATATATATTTTCAGTGTTGATTCAAGGTACTTTATTGTAAGTAGCGGAGGGTGGGGCTACTTACATTTATATTTGACTAGAAAGGAATCGCAAATGTATACACGTATACCAGAACTAGAGCAAGAAGATGTTCATTTGACTCCTATGGATGGTGAACAGCTATGGGTAGGCATAAGCGATACGGACTATACGTTGCCTATTGATAGAGATCAAGCTAAGAGGTTTAGGCGCTGTTATATTTACATCCACAATGGTAGACGAGTGTTCGAGCTTTTAGACCATAATAAGAACAAAACTACCTATTACTATGTGCCGGATGAAGATCTGGCTAGAATTGAAAAGCATGATTATAGTATGCGACTAACTCAGGACATGCAATGACTGAAGATACAGGACAAAAACAGAAGCATTATATTATCGTTGACATAAAGGATGAAGAAGGTGTTGTAGGGAGGTCATATTGTTCTAACTGCAAAACAAGTGTTTACATATCATCTAACTATTGCTATTATTGCGGTGTAAAGTTTACAGAAGTTCGCATGAACAAGTACAAAAAGGATGATTGATATTTATGAAAAACAAAATTACTCCTGATGAATTTTTGGCAAAACTAAAAGCAATTAAGACTGAATACTTTTTTGAGAAGGATGACTTAGAGACATGTCATGCAAAGATGGATGAAGTATTATGTGAAATACTATCGTCTTTGGGCTATGATGAAGGTATACGGTTCTTCCAAAATACACCTAAATGGTATGCTTGATATTCTCGCAAAAATTACAACTCATATATTGACAGGACCGAAAGAAAGGTCTGAGTGATAGTCTCGTGAAAGGAGATTAGTATGGGTTCAGTTATAGGATTCTTCAAGAACATGGTGAAGAACACACCAATTGCGATGAAGACTATCGGCGGAATATTGGTTTTGCTGGGCGGCATAGCAGTCGTCGCTATTAGCAAAGCCGATAACACCGATCTTATCGAAGGTGTTGCAACACTAGAACTTCCTGAAGATGATGCTGACGTAATTGATATTACTGAGAATGTTGAAATAGAGGAGACAGTCACAGAGTAGATTTAGAAAGTTTTGTCACTATGGGAGTCGTAGAAATTACGGCTCCTTTCTTTTTTCTCGTCAATTATATTTTCTAGAAAGGTTTTGTCATGCCAAAATTGTTCGTAAGTCTTCCCATGTCTGCAAGAAGAGACATTGATATTCGTAATGAGATGAACGCTCTTAAGATTTTGATGGAGATGGAAACTGGAGAGGATTTTGAACTGATAGATACACTGGATACGGAAGAAGAGCCAGATGATATTCTAAATACATGCTGGTATCTCGGACAGTCTATTAGCAAACTTGCTACAGCAGACCTTGTTGTATTTTCTCCGCACTGGACAATGGCTACTGGTTGCATCATAGAGCATATGGTTTGCGCATTCTATGATATTCCATACGTAGATGTTCACATGGATGACTTCGCTGAATTTGAGGATTACGACATAGATGACGAAGATGAGGACGATGACTATGATGATTACGTTGCTGATACTGTTAGCGAAGAACCGACAGAGATTGATATCCCTAAGGAAGAGGAGAAAGAGACTACTGAATCGGAGTGATAGTGCTTGCTGATGAATGGGTGTGTTTAGGAGTAGAACGAGCAAAAAGTGGAGGAGTGTTAGTGTTTAGCGAAAGGGTATATTTAGGAACGGAACGCTCCAAGAAGCTCGATGAAGAGTCGCTATCTCATCATGGTATTAAGGGACAACAGTGGGGCGTGCGACAAGGGCCACCGTATCCGTTGAGTAGACCAACACATGATATTTCTGCTAAGAGTTATGCCAGACTTAATGATATTTACAAGTCTATGCCTTACGAGGATAGAATACTCATAGATCCCGACACATCCTACGATCCTCAAGATTACTTTAGTAGTTTTATTAAGTATAAGCAAGTTACTGCATACAATGCTATATCTGACAATGGATTTTTAGTAGCTGAGAAAATTCCAAAGAATCTAAATGTCGATGATACCAAAGGCGTCGAAATTGGCATTGGCGTAAAGACTAAAGGTCATGGAATCGGAACTAGCATGGTCAGCGACTTGGTCGATTGGTTTGATAATCAAGACGAGTATGATACTATGTGGTGGCCTGTTGACGAACGCAACAAAGCATCGATACGAATTGCTGAGAAGAACGGTTTCATTAAAGATCCTCTTGGCGACAATTATATTTATGCCAAGGATTCGGCGTATGAGAAACTTGGAATCGATAAGAAACCTCAGAGCATTCTTAACCAATACCAAAACCAATCTCTAACCAAAGACGCAATCAAAGAATTCAAGTCGCAAGCACCACAACTATCTCATGTACGTGTAAACAAGAACACAACTGGCGAATTATATTTTAAGGATGGAAAACTCGCTGGGATGGTCAATACGGAAAAAAAAGATGATGGCAAGATTTGGATTCAAGGTATCGAGGTTTATGGAAACAACCAAGGTAAAGGTCTTGGATATTCTATGCTAGACCATGCAGTCAAAGACTTGGGCGCTACTAATCTTAGCGTGAACAAGAAGAATGATAGAGCTAAGATGATATATGATAAGTACGGTTTCGAAACGTACGACGAGGATGACACTATGTATTACATGAAAGTGTAGCTATGAAAACATCAAAGATACCCAAGTGTAAAACGTGTATATTCTCAACCTAAGTATCGTTGCGAGACATGCAGACGTATGCTAGTTAAGTTTGGACTGACAGGTTGCGTGTGCTATGTTCCACTCCCGAAGGATGACTCCTCGCAAAAATCTCCAGCCCTCATATAGGAATGTAAGAATTCGAGAAAGAAAGGATTTGTTAGTAACATTATATTTTTTGTTAGGTTAGAAAAGGAGAAAGTATGAAAATTGGATTTTTTCTAAAAGCTCAAAAATTTATTGTTAAGAATGCACCTACAATCTTGACATTTATGGGAGCTGTTGGAACTCTTGCAGCGGTTGCATTGAGTTCCGATTCGGCATTGAAGGCTAAAAAAGTTATTGCGGCTGAGGAGTTTAAGAAACTTAACACTGATATTTGTGATAAGTATCTTCCTGAAGGAAGCAGTAATCTCTATACTGAGACTGATATTGTAAACACTATCAAGGAGAATGGTGCCACTAAGGAGGAGCTTACAAGCATAGTTCGCTATGATGGCACAAACTCCAAACTCAGTAAGGCAGACCGAGCACTGATTTATATTAAGTGCTACGTACCCACAGCTATTATGACAGCAGCAAGTATATTCTGTATGTTTGGTTCGAATTACATAAACAAACAGAGAATTGCAGCATTGGCTGGAGCTTATATTCTAAAATCGACAGCGTTCGATGAATACAAAGATAAAGTAAAAGGACTTCTGGGTGAGAAGAAATCGAACTTGATTTCAGACGAAATCATACAAGAGCACATCAACCAGAATCCACCAACTGATGCGAATACTTATCAAACCACTATACCGAATCCCATGCAGCTTAGTCTGTGGTGGGATGAGACAAGTAAAAGATATTTCTATAGCAATGCGGAGTATATTCGTAGAGCCGAACTCGAAGCAACTAAACAGTTACAAGAGGACGGATACGTCGGCGTGAATGATGTATACGAGTTACTTGGTATTGAGGACGTTCCTTTAGGGGAAGGTCAGGGTTGGAATAAGAAGATGACCAATGAGGTAACTATCACTATCGGTTCAGCTTTGCTAGGCCCTGATATTCCATGCGGAACTATTACTATGGAAGTACATCCAAAGCCGGAATGGCTCGGTTTGTAAGTTATAGTGTGGTATATTTGCCCATATGAATTAAGAGCTTAAAGGATGGGGAGTCAGAAATGGCTCCTTATCCTTTTGCTTTAGACTAGAAAGATTGATATTTATGCAAAGAAAAGTAGCAGCTACGTATGTGTACGATGCTGAACACGATACCCTTACTGAGTATCACGACTTTTTGTACAAACGCGTCGAGCTTATCGCACGGTATGATGGCTCGAAGTGTAGATTCTATGCTACTGATATTAAGAATAACATTAGTATTGAAATTGCTAAAAAGTCTGAAGAGGTGTTTCATGACAAAAGCAAGCATTCATATGTGGTATATTTGAACACGCCTGACAAAAAGAAAGCTGTTCAGATTATTAGCGAGTATCTAATTAATAACATTGAGACTGATATTTCCTATCTCGAAAAGCGTCTTAGTGAAGCTATCGCTAGAAGAATGCAGTATCTTAACTTCCGTAATAAAGAGTTAAAGGAAGATTGATATTTTCTCGCAAAAATTACTCGTCCTATATTAGCGGAGAAGTCCACTAATAGAAGGAGAGTAAAATGGAAGACGAACTGTATTTAGAGGATGAAGAACTCACAATGGTAGATACGGCAATTGATATTTCAGCCATTGCGGTTGGATTGCTGGCAGGGATAGCCATTGCAAGTGTGGTAGATGCTAAGTTACCAGTTGCACGGACAGCTTTTGGAGCTGCTCGAAATGCACTGGTGCTCAGCAGTGTCACCGGCATTGGCCAAATGGCAGTAACCGGAATGGTTGAGCAAAGTTTGCACGAAGTCTATCGGCTTGTGAAATCATTTAAGAGACAGTAATTATATTCTAAGGACTTCAAACATGAAGGAGCTTTTATGGCTCCTTCTTTTTTTCGCAAAATTTACCAATCATATAGTGACAGGGAACAGGTAGTTCTCAATTATACAAGGAGGTATTATGGCAGACGTAGTAGAAGTCGTTGAGGTTGACGATGAGGAGTTTGATATTATCGATACTGCAACAGATGTAGTAGGAATTGGACTTGGACTCGCTTCTGGCGCTGTCGTAGGTGCTGTGGCCAATCAGGTTGTGCCGATAGCTGAAAATGTTGGAGAAAACATTTTGAGGTGGGGCGGAATCATTGGTCTTGGCATCTGGGCAGAAGAGGGCGTAGCTAAGGCAGTTCGAAAGAACGTAGCAGAACTTAGGTCGTTTCTCCACGGTTTGACCAAGGATGATGACGAAAGCTAGATTAGAAAGAGACACTGTTCATTAGGAGTCGTAGAAAATACGGCTCCTTTCTTTTTTCGTACCTGCTATATTTGATAAGGAGTCATTGGATGGGACGGATTCATGGAAAAGAGAGTTAAACTTAAACGGCATGTAGATCCTGAAGTATTTAATGAATTCATCAAAAGCAAAGGCTTATCGATACGTCAGCTCGAGTTATATTGTGATTGTAGTGAGAAAACGATACGCAGAGCACTAAAGCAAGAGGAGATTAGCCTGAATGTAGGTCTTGATATTTGTCAGCATCTTAAATGTAACTTCGACCAAGTATTTGGTAAAGATGATTCGGAATCATGGAAAGAGGCTGTTATATTTACTTTGAAATCTATTAGATAAGGAGCTCTAGTTTTGGCAAAAGTAGAGATGCCCATGGTACCACCATCATTACCTGGGAATAGTTATGAGGAAAAGAACGCACAAGAAAACGAATCCACTGAACTAGCACCCATAGTAAAACCAAAGAAGGTTGCTCAGGGTAAAGTAAGAAAGCAGAGTCTACTTCGAAAGTTTGGCAATTATATTTTCGAAGACACTATTGCCATGGCGAAGGAGTATACATTTAAAGAGATACTTCTGCCAGGGATACGCAACTTGATATTTGATACGTTCAACGAGATGTTGGCAAGGATGTTGTTCAAAGATGAAGCTCCTCGTGCTTCTGGATTGTATCGTAACATCACGAGTGCTCGTAGAGTTGGACAAACGTCATACACTCGGTACTATGATGCAAAGCAATCAGCTTCTGTTAGGGGTTCAGCAGGGTCATATCGTGACATGCCAAGAGACCCGGATGATATTACCTTAGACACTCGTGCAGATGCAACAGCAGTTCTGAATGAGTTGGATGCGGTGATTAGACAGTACGGACAGGCATCCATTGTAACCTACTATGATATTGTTGGAATTAGTGGAGAGTGGCCAGATAGTCGATACGGTTGGACATCTATCAGAGGTGCTCAAATCAAGCCAACTCGTGAGGGATTCACGATTATATTGCCACCAACAATACTACTAGATTGATATTTAGATGAGCGATTTAGAGCCGTTTTAAGGGGTCGGAGACGTCCGAACGACTAGTTATTCGAATCTTGGCCAAACTAGCCCTTAAACACGCTCTCAGTGGCTCTGAAGGCTATTCTAAAGTAGGTTTCTATTATATTTTTGCAGTATTGCATATTTCAAAGAATGGAGTTTAGGTATGTTGGCTAAAACTGGGACAAAGGCACTCGGTCTCTTCAAGGGAATCAAGGTTCCTGCTAAGTTTGCGAAGTTCGGTCTTCTTTGCAAAAAGCACTCTCCTGAGATTATGGTAGTTGCTGGAACCGTTCTTGTTATCGGTGGAACTATCATGGCTTGTAAGAAAACAATCAAGGCTCATGATATTCTCGAGCAGGCTAATCGTGACATTAAGGAAATCGATCAAGCAAAGGCTATGGCAGCGGACCCGAGTAGCGAGCAGTCGTATACCGATAAGGACGCTCGTAATGATCGTATGATTATCTACGGACAGACTGCTGGACGTCTGTTTATGAATTACGCTCCTGCTATATTGGCAATCGGAGCAGGTCTCGGACTCATGCTTGGCGCTCATAAGATTCTTCTTACACGTAACGCTGCTCTGACTGCGGCATATTCTAAGTTGCTTGCTGGTTACAACGCTTATCGTACGAAGGTTGCCAATGCAATCGGTACGGATGAGGAGAAGTTGCTCAGCGCTGGTGCCAATACGATGGATATTTCTGTCGAGGATGAGGATGGCAATAGCAAGAACATTAAGAATGCCATGGTTGTTGAGGATGATGGCACAACTCATAGTATCTACGCACGGATATTTGATGAGTGCAATCCGAATTGGTCTCGTAACCCTGTAAGCAATCTCACCTTCCTTAGGGCACAGCAAAACTTCGCTAATGATGCTCTTCGTTCAAATGGATATTTGTTCTTGAACGATGTATACGAGATGCTTGGATTCCCGAAGACGTCTGAGGGACAGATTGTCGGATGGTATTACGACCCGAGGAATGAAGTTGAGGGTCATATTGGTGATGACTATGTAAACTTCGGTATCTACGACCAGCTTTACAAGTCTGCTGCTAAGCGAGAGTTCATCAATGCAGCTGAGCCTTGTGTGTGGTTGGACTTCAATGTCGACGGAGTTATGTACAACCTCATCTGAGAACATGAAGGATTGAAAGCTGTGGGTAGCGGGATATTTGAACAAGATATTTTCGACTACCCATGGCTTTACACATGCAATGCTGAGGGTTATGCTCCTGATTATTGAGGAGGTGTTAGTGCATGACAGGCTTGCTAAAGTTCGCTTATATTCTAATCGGTGCTGGAATAGGCATCATAGGTTCCTCATTTGTATTGGAGTATGAGTTAGAAAAGCCTATCGGTGAAATCGAAAATTATATTCCACAGGAAGATAGAGATGCTGAAGAAACTAATCCGGAAAGTGGCTCGTTGGATTCGAGGAATAGCGAAGACAGTGCACGCAGTAGTGAGTCATATTCTGCATCCCGAGGAAACGGAGATGGACGAGGGCGAAGTGAGAGTGGAAGTCACTCCGAATTTGGTGCCAGTCAAGCTGACTTGTATCACTTCTATTCGAGCAATGAAGACCGCCTTAGGAATTCAGGACGAAAAGAAAGTGGAACAGACGGAAAAGCAGGAGAAGGTTCCACTGAGGACTCGGCTAAAAGCGAAATGTCAGAGTCTGATAGACAGCGTGCGGAATTTGAAAAACGCAGGATGGAAGCTGGAGTCAACCAACGAGTAAAGTATTCCAAAATGTATCAATACATAACTAAAGGTTTGGAATATTCTGATAACAAGGATGAAGGAGGTGATTCTATGGATGATATTCTTCATCAAGTTAACGTTCACACAAATACTCGTGAGAGCTATCTTCAAGACGAAGAGACTGAAGACGACCCAGAACTGAGTCCGTTTGAACTGAATATTCACCAAATGTATAAACTCGAATGGATTGAGGGCCCATTTGAGATATTTCTAGAAGAATGCCCTCTCTGCGAAAGCATACCGTTGACATATTATCAGGGGGATTATACCCTCTGTGATGACGGTGAGCAAATCATACCTGACCCAGAGGATGTAGTAGGTATGGCTGCTTTGAATCGACTGATTGAAGGCGGGCCCGGCGTTATCAATGGTGAGGTCATATATGTGCATAACACCAAAACTGGTATCAACTATGAAGTGATGCTAGAACCCGGTACATACAAGGAGTCTGTTGCAGGACTAATTGACGAGAAGTTTTCTGGAAGTTCGATTTAAAGAGGCCTCGTAAAGACGGGGCGTGGTGGTGATGTCTATAGTTGATGAGAATTACACAACGAATGAGTCATATTTCGATGGAAGCTCGTATGTGGAGTGGCTAGAGTCGTTTACTATCGACGAGACGGTAGACGATTCTAGACGACTTCTATATTCTAAGCTTCTTAATTGTTTATGGCTCATTCCTTTTGAGCCTTCGGTAGGTAACGATGATGACCGTGCAGCAAATGGTCTTGAGTTGCGACAACGTTACTATTATATTTTAACGCATGAAACAGGTGTCAGAGTTCGTGGTGATGCAGCAATAGAGCTCGAGCAAATGTTTGGTGAATGTCGTGTACTTGAGATGTTGGTTGCATTGTCCATGCAGATGTATGACTTGATGCAGGACTTGGGTATTTATAATTCGGTGAGTCGATGGTTTTGGGAAATCATGGGTCAGGTTGGTTTCGATGCCATGGATGATTCGAGTTGGGTAGACGGTCGAGACGATTCCGTGATTGTCGAGACGGTGGGTCATATTATGCATGGAGATGGTGTTCGGTCTAGGTCTGATTGGGCAGGCGGATGGTTCGGGATTGACGGTTGGCAAGACATGGAAATCTGGTATCAGATGCACGCCTATTTGAGTAGATATTTTGAGTAGGTCTGGACGTGGTTAGGATCATTGAAAAGTGGTCAAAAAGTGTTACATATTTGTCACATTTCGAACATGAGATAAAATGCAGGGTTTTCATGCATTGCGGACATTTTGTCCGCGAAAAACATGAAAAATGCTATTTTTGGAGTCAAATCCCATGTTTTTTCACAAAAA
>Ga0247610_10003440_pt1 | contig 17420 bp, 15 predicted proteins | sample 174DNAGHGhighgp2_FD_193483 | JGI IMG/M metagenome (GOLD analysis project Ga0247610, IMG submission 193483) | Sheep rumen microbial communities from Palmerston North, Manawatu-Wanganui, New Zealand - 1742 DNA GHGhigh gp2 | ecosystem: Host-associated > Mammals > Digestive system > Stomach > Rumen... | reverse complement strand
AGCTGTCAATTTTACCTGATACAAAGTCTTCAGCAATATCTTCTGCTATTATATTAGCTCCTGTTGGATTAGGCTCATTTGCAACGCTGATATATCCTTTTCTGAGTTCATCATTGCTAAGCTTATGTTTAAACGCAGATATAGCTTTTTGTCCGACAGGATATATTACTGTTTTAATACCGTTTTCACTGTTTTCTTTTATTCTTTTTAGCGCCGTTTTAATAATATTAGCGTTATATGCGCCTGCTAATCCTTTATTAGAAGTCATTACGAGAAGTCCTTCTGTTTTAACTTCTCTAGTTTTTAAAAGTTCAGGATAATTATCCAATCCTTTTTCAACTTTCAAGCCGGAAACAGAATGTTCTTCAACAGTTGCAAGTAATTTTCTAAACAAATGCAAAAGCTCATCAGAAAATGGCCTTGCTGCTTTAACCGTAGATTCCGCTTTCTTTACTTTTGCGGCAGCAACCATTTTCATTGCTTTTGTAATTTTCTTAGTATTTTGAACGCTGTTTATTCTGCTTTTTATGTCTTTTAAGTTTGGCATTTTGAGAAGTGAATAAGTGAATGAGTGAATAAGTGAATAAGTAGTTTTATAGTGACTTATTTTCTTATTAGCCTATTTCTTATTTACTTTTCCTCCTTTCATATACTTAATAATTATTTACCCCTTATTTACCCCAAAGTTTTTCCGTATGTTTCAAGGTGTTCTTTCAGGAGTGAAATATCTTCATCAGATAATTTACCGCCTTCATTAAGGCTTTTATTTAGTTCCGGAAGATTTGCTTCAAAGTATTCAAACCAGCCTGTCTTATATGAATTAATATTTTTATTATCAATTTCATCCAAGAAACCTTCGTTTGCTGCAAATAGAATAGTAATTTGTTGAGCAACGGTTAATGGTTTATATTGTGGTTGCTTAAGAACTTCTGTTAACTTTTGACCTCTTAAGAGCTGTTTTTTAGTAGCAGCATCTAAATCTGATGCAAACTGAGCAAACGCTTCTAATTCTCTAAATTGTGCTAGGTCAAGTCTTAATTTACCTGCAACTTGTTTAATACCTTTAGTTTGAGCATTACCACCTACACGGGAAACAGAGATACCTGCGTTGATTGCCGGTCTTACACCTGAGTTAAACAGTGAAGTTTCCAAGAATATTTGACCGTCAGTAATTGAAATTACGTTAGTCGGAATATAAGCTGATACGTCACCTGCTTGTGTTTCAATAATAGGAAGTGCCGTAATACTTCCGCCTCCTAATTCGTCATTCAATTTAACCGCTCTTTCAAGAAGTCTTGAGTGAAGATAGAAAACATCTCCAGGATATGCTTCACGTCCCGGTGGTCTTTTAAGAAGCAAACTCATTGCACGGTATGCTTGAGCGTGTTTTGTTAAATCATCATATACAATTAAAACGTGTTTGCCTTGTTCCATAAACTCTTCAGCAATTGCAACACCTGCAAACGGTGCAATATATTGAAGAGGAGCTGCTTCGTTTGCTGTAGCGGAAACGATAATAGAATATTCCATTGCTCCGTGTTTTTCCAGTGTCTTAGCAAGCTGAGCAACTGTAGATGCTTTTTGACCGATTGCAACATAAATACAAATTACGTCTCCGCCTTTTTGATTAAGTATAGTATCAATTGCAATAGCGGTTTTACCTGTTTGTCTGTCACCGATAATAAGTTCTCTTTGTCCTCTGCCTATAGGAGTTAAAGCGTCAATTGCAGTAAGTCCTGTTTGCAGCGGTTGATGCACGGATTTTCTTGCAATAATACCGGGAGCAACTCTTTCGATTGGACGTGTTTTATCGGTTAAAATTTCACCTTTGCCATCAATAGGACGTCCTGTCGGATTGATAATTCTTCCGATTAAAGCATCACCAACAGGAACTGATGCAATTCGTCCTGTTGTTTTAACGCACATGCCTTCTTTAATATGAGTATATTCACCTAAGATTACGACACCTACATTGTCTTCCTCAAGGTTTAATGTTATACCTAATGTACCTTTCCCATCTTCAAACTCAACAAGCTCGTTTGACATTACATTACGAAGACCGTATATTCTTGCGATACCGTCACCGACTTCCAATACACTTCCGATATTTGAAATCTCTGCTTTAGCTTCGTAGTTTCGGATGTTTTCTTTTAATATAGAACTAATTTCGTCCGGATTTATTACTGCCATTTAACGTATCCTTTCTCCAAGTTTATTTATGCTTTTATTATTTCTTTCTGAAGACTGTCTAACTTGTGTTTAACACTATTGTCTACAATCGTATCGTTAATATTGAATATTAATCCCCCAATTATTTCGGAATTAATATCATAATTTACTCTTACTTCTTTTTGTAATTTCTCTGAAATTTTATTTTTAATTTCATTTTTCTTATCATCGTTTAATTCAATTGCGGAAGTTACGTCAACCCTTATTATATTATTTAGTCTTTCTAATTCGTTTTGGAATTCAATTATAATGTTGTCTAAAATTCCCAATCGTTTTTTAAGATTTAGAACAAATAAGAAATTATAAACAAGAGGAATGACTTTACCTTCAAAAATTTTGCATATAACAATTTGTTTTTCTTCAGTTGAGATTGAAGGGTTATTAATTGTTGTACTAAGTTCTTCTGATGAAGAAATAATTTCTGCAATATCAATTAAATTTGAAAGTATGGTTTCTTTCGAAACATCTTCGTTTTCCAGGGCTAATTCTATTAATGCTTTAGCCCATCTTTTTGCAGCAAGTTCTGATTTTTTATTTTTAAAAGTAGCGGTCATTACAAATCCACTCCTTCTATTTTTTCTATACTTTCATCAATTAATCTGTTATGTAATTCTGAATTTTTGTTTAATTCTTCCAGAATATGCGATTTAGCAATTTCTATTGACGCATGAGATGCCCGCTTTATTAAATCATTTTTTAAAAGAACACGGTTATTCTCAATAGCTTTTACATTATTGTCTTTCACTGCAAGAGCGGTTTTATTTGCATCTTCTATAATTTTTTCTCCGACGAGTTTTGCTTTTTCTTCTGATTCGGTAAGTATTGCCTCTATTTCTTTGCTAAGATGAGCCATGTTTTCTTCCATCTTATTAAGTTTAGTTTCAGCCTCATTCTTAGCTGTTTCGGATGTTTCTATAGTCTCTGTAATATTCTCTTGCATTTTTTGCATTTGGGAGGGTGCTTTTGCGCCAAACCAGAGTGCAGCAACTAATATTACTGCAAACAAAATAAAATTGGAAAGAACAGCTCTGGACATAAAAGGTAAGATATTTTTGAAGAGATTATCCATAGACCAGAAATACGCATATAATATACCAATTACAGATATTATTGCAATTGCAGAGATTATAAATATTTTGAAAAGACTTTTTATTATGTCAAAGACTTTCTTAATCAAGATTTTGTTCCCCATAAAATACCGTTAATAATTTCATCATTAACATAGCTGCTTTCACTTCTGTAACCGATGACTTTTTCTACAATATCATTAGCTAAGTCATTAACTGAACCTTTTATAGCGTTTTTTGCTTCATCTGAAGCATATTTTAGTTCCTCTCTTGAACGTTCAAGTTCAGTATTTGCATTTTGCTGCGCATCAAAAATTATATCAGCCTTCTGATTCTTATATTCATCAACGGTTTTGATGTATTTGTCCCTTGCTTCATCCTTAGCATTATTTAATTTAGCCTCTTTTTCAGCACATAGCTCATCCGTTTTGGTATTATTTTCGCAAGCATTTTTATAATTAGAATCAATAAAATTTTTACGTTCTTCTATAATACCCAAAATCGGACGGTAAAGTATCCTGTTCATTATAAATACAAACAAGATAAACGTTATTATAGTTGCTAAAAAAGTTCCGTTAAATTCCATCTTTTTAACCTTTTTCTACAGAAAAAGAATGACTAACCCATCATGCCTGAAAGTTTCAATGCAATAATCAAAGCGTATATTGCACATGCTTCAGCAAGTGCAGCACCTAAAAGAAAGAAACCCATTGCTTTTCCTGCAATTTCAGGCTGACGTGAAATACCTTCCATCAATCCTTTTGTTGCAATACCAATACCTAGTCCGGCACCTACAGCACCAAAACCAATTGCAATACCTGCTCCTAATTGTGCTAATTCTGAAACTGTTTGTACATCTGCCATAATTTTCTCCTTCTTATTATTTTTTTCTTTATAAATTTAATTCGTTATTCTTCGTTAACCGCTGTAGCAATATAAACTGTAGTTAACATCGTAAATACAAGAGCCTGTATACAAGCTACAAGAACTTCAAAAAACATAAACGGAAGCGGAAGCCCCCATGCCATAAGACCAAGCATTGCACCGACAAGGATTTCTCCGGCTAATATATTACCAAAAAGACGAAGAGCCAGCGTTAGAGGTCTTGTAATCATATCTAAGATTTCTACAAAAAGTTCAATTATTCCCTCAAAAGAAAAACCTTTAAACAGAAAATGCGCTTTTTTCTTGATAAGTCCACAGGTTACATAGTAAACTAATACTATAATTGCAAGCCCTGCGGTGAGGTTTATATCATTGGTAGGAGAAGCAATTTCTCCATGTTGAAGTTCTATCATTCTGAGAGGTAATTGTCCCATAAGGTTTGCTGTTACAATAAACAAGAATAAAGACATTATAAGCGGAAAATGTTTTTTGCCATCTTCGCCTATCATATCATCAGTAATTCCTTTGAAATACCCCAATATCTTTTCAAAAATCAGCTGTAATTTTGTTGGAAATATTGAAAGATTTCTTGTTACAAAAAAAGAAACAACAATAAGAAAAGCCATAGCAGCCCACATGGTAATAAGAGTATCCATGTTAAAAGCCATAGAGTGCCCAAGAATTACTTTATTAACAATCCAATGTCCTTCGCTCAATTTAAGCTAACCTCTCTTCTTAAGGTCTATAATAGCATAAATTTTGACCTAGTGCAATCAATTAATTATTTTAATATTATTTCAAAATTACCGTTATAAAATTTGATATTTAAATTAAAAGTTTCATTTTTGTATCCTTCAGGCGGAGCTTTAAAAGTTGGTGTTGACATAATAGCACTGTATACGGCATCGTTTAATGTGATATTGCTTGATTGTTGAGAAAAACTCCTGTTGATAAGTTTTCCGTCGGAACTGATTTTAAAAGAAACGGTACAGCTTCCGTCTCCAACAACACGTGTGAAATCTATTTTTCTGCCAATAGTATTTCTTAAAGATGCTTTATAATTTTCAAGTTCTGCTTTGATTTTTGCATAGTCAACTTGTGGTTCTTGCTTTATAATCTGCTGTACAATTTTTTGTTCGGCGGGTGTTTGTTTAAGAACCTGAGCGTTTTGTTCCTTAGGCTGTGTAGTTGTTTTTACAGGCTGGTTATTTTGTGATTGTTTGTTTTGTGTTGTTGTCACGCTTTTTTTAGGTTGTGTATTATTAGTGTTGCTCTTTTTTACTGTGGTTTGTTGTTTTGTGTTTTGATTTTTAGCTGATTTTAAAACTGTAGTCTTAGTTGTGTTTTCTTTTACAACAGGTTGATTTATTAAAATTTCTTTCTTTTTCGGTTTTTCTGTTGTAAGTACTTTATTTTCCGGTAATGAATTATCCCAGAATTTATCTAATGTTGGTATATCACTTCTGGTAACAATTTTGTTTTCTTTTTGTACTGTTTCCGGTTGCTCAATTTTTATTGAACAAATAATAGCAGATAATATTAAACATATTATAAAAATAAAAAGTGATATAGGTTCAACAGATTTTGTTATTTTAAATAAAGGTGAATACTTTTCTTTATATGATTTATTTTCGATATTTTGATTTATATAATTTTGTTCAGTTTGTTGTTTTGCTTGTTGAGATGTTGTTGAATTCGTTGGTGTCATTTGTTTATTTGATGTTTTGTTTTCCGTTTCAACTAAAATAAATTCATCATTTCCGCAATCGCAGAAATCCGGTTTATTTTCATACTCACATCCGCATTCTTTGCATTTATACATATTAATTATCCTTTTAATTAAATTATATCATAGGATTAACTAAACTGATTAAGGGGCAAAAGAAAACAGGTCGGTTAAATCCTTCCTGTTAAGATTTTACACTAGCCGAAATATAAATAGCAATATAATTGTACAATAAGATTACGAAAATTACAAATAATAATTGTCATGCCTTTTTATTAAAAGAAACTGAAAATCTGCAAATAAGCGGAAATAACCACTATATTATTGAAAAACAAGACAAATAAAAAAATGTTAAGATATGTAACAAATATATATAAAATATATACAAAAATGTCAATTTTCTTAACATTTTTGTTTTAATATATATAAGAGGATTTTTATGAACTATAAATTTGATACAGTAGTAAATAGAACAGAAGCAAATGCTCTAAAAGAGATGATATTCAAGCGTGTTCGTGAACGTTCTGAAAACATGACAGAAGATTTTCAAGAAGACGTTATGAATGTTGCTAGAGATTCTTTTGTAAGTAAAAACAACCCTTTCTCTCAAATTATCAACACACCTATTGAAAACAAAAATGTTGAAAGAATATCAGATACAGATAATAAACCTGAAATAGGTTTCCCTCAAAGAGAATTAAAACCAAGAGCCATAGAGGAAACCAGAATTATAAAAGAACAAATTATGGCTGCAACAGTTCAGAGTACAATGAATGATGCAAGAAATGCATTAAATAACAATAAAAGTTTTATGGGAGCACTAGAGTTTCTGAACTCACAAGGAGCAGTTTCACTTATGAGAACCAGGAGTGATAAATTTGAAGCGCTTGCTTAATATTCTTCAGGAGCTCCATTAATTAGTTTTAAAATTTCCACAACTTTTGGCATTTGACAAGCAAATGAATAATGAGCTTTTTTTATTGAGCATTCGGAGCAGTTTCCGTTAAGCTTGTAGCACTCTATTGCTTGTTCTGTCCAATTTTTGGTAATAGATGTAGAAATTTCGTTAGGTTGATTACTAATAACCGTATTTAACATTCTCTCTTCCCCACGATTTGAGGTTACACTATCCCTCAAATATCAGAATACTTTTTTTTATTAAATATAACATCATTTGTTTGTATGATATTTTAAAAGGGATAACATTCGTTATCCCTTTTTTATTATGCTACTTCTGAAAGTCTTGGTTTATTTTCTTCCTCTTCTTTTTTGATTGAAGAATTACCTTTTTTATTTGCATAACTAAGAGCAACTATTGCTGCGATTCCAGCACCAATTCCTAATGTCCATTTACCGGCTTTGGATTTAAAGAAACCTTTTCCTTTTGATCTTACGGATTTCTTGAATGCAGTGTTATCAAATTCTCCGCGCATATCAGATTTGTATTCCATAGGAATATCATTATCAGAAGTTCTGAATTTATCTTTCAGGTAAATTTCTAATGCTGATTTTCCGCCGTTGTACTCACTGTTATTGTGCCATTCAATTTTTTCGGCAACACAGTTTTTAATATATTCTTTTTGCTTAGTTTCCCAAGTACCGTCTTTTAATGGTTCTAAGTATGCTTTAATTTGTTCTGCAACTTCTTTTGCGCTGTTAGCTTTTCTTGCTTTATCAAGTTCTTCATCGCTTACGTTAGCTGCAAGTCCGAGTTTCTCCGGATTTAGCATGAACGGACTCTTTGTTAAGAAACCTGTTTTTCCGGGACGTATGAAGTCTGGAGCACCTCCTGTATTAATTGAAATAACCGGTGTGCCTGTTGCGTAACTTTCAAAAGGAGTGATTCCGCAAGGTTCAAATCTAGAAGTAAATATACCTAAATCTACACAGTTTGCAATTCTATTTGGGAATAAACCGTTAACATATAAAGCATTTCCTTTGAATATACCTTTTTGGCCGTTTACTTCTATATTACCAATTCTTTCAATAGCTTCTTTTATTGCTACCCATTCTTGGTTGTTTCCTGAGAAAGCATCATTTCCTCCGCCTGCACCCATAATCAATTTACAATGCTTACGGGTTTCAAGAGGTATACTTTCGTCTTTTAACATATTTTCAAAAGCTTCAAGTGTTATAGGTAATCCTTTTTGAGCATCAGGTCTTCCCCAAGTAGTAAATAATAAATCACCTTTTTGATATTCTGATAAGCCGCCTAATGTCAATTTAAGGTTCGGTTCGTTCTTTTCTGCTTGTTTTCTGATTGCTTGGATTTTTGAATCGCTGAAGAATACTTTTGCAACTGCATCACTGTCTGTTGAAAGTTTCTTTGTTGCTTCAGCCACAGTTTCAATAACTGTTTTCTTGTTTTCCATTTTTGCTTTTAATATAGCATCTGGGCTATCTGTTGTTTTAAACGGTTTGTATTTTGTCTTTAGAACTTCATTTAATGAACCGGTTCCGAAGAATTCGCCCATTTTATCAGGTTTCATGTTAGCTTGTCTTTCACCGTTAACAACGTCAATAGTCTTGTCTTTTATATCAATAAGGGCTTGAGTTAATCCTTTTGCGATATCTGTTGTATCAAAGTTTCTTGTTTCTTTTCCATAGTTTCTTGAAACGTTACCAACGTTACTGTTTGATGGATTTTCATCGGTCATTCTTACTGCAAGCATTGTCATGTTGAACAAACCTTCGGAATCCATAAATTTCTTGAAATATGGTTTGAAGAATTTATATAATTGAGTGCACTCTTCTTCTGTAGCTTTAGCCTGATCTATTTTGTTTGCAATTTCCTGTACTTTTGCATAATGTTCATTTGCTTTCAATTTTGCCAAATCATCTGATGTTGCTACAATTCTGAAGAAATCAAGAGGGTTAGCGTATTTACCTTGATATGCAGCTCCGGGGTTGTGCATGATTTCTACAAATCGAGCCCCTTGATAATTTTTATCACCTTTTTTCGCCATTTGAACAGCATCTGTTAAAACTGAATAACAAAAACGGTCGTGGAGCATATGGTTTTGAGGATTGAATTTACCATGAGCCTCTGTATTCATTTTGCCTTCAATTGTTAATTGTTCATAAGCACGCATAAATTCGGTATAGAACATATCATCTGTTTTTGAAACATTATAGTACATTCTTCTTTCTGCATTGTTGGCAGCAGCTCCGTATGCAGTGGTTCCTCCTCCGCCGTATGCAGTACTACCTGCTCCGTATGCAGTGGTTCCTCCGCCGTATGCGGTTGTACCTTTAGGTGCTTGTTTAGCATGGTTGCGGTATACACCGTATGCAGATTTTCCTTTACCGTGTTCATAAGTATGAATTAAATACATTCTGTCTTGGCGTTTGCCCATTGTATCAACTTCAAATACGCGATAAGGAACTTGCTCCATTTCCATTTTACTGTCGGACATACGTTCTACAGTGCCTGATAAATCAGTTTCTTTTAAGAAATGGTATTTTTGAACTTTTTGTGTGTCTTTAAGTTGTGTGATTACAACAAAACGTTCACCTTCTTTAAGTTTATAGTTTTGATCAACAAGAATAAAATCATCTTTACGTGTTAAAAATTCACCTTCCTTAAGATTTTGTGCTTTTTTAACGGATTCTGCTCTCATTACATAGATTCTGCCGAGATTATCGTCCATTGTGTAATAAGGAAGAAAAGTTCTCATGTCAATTTTTTTGCCGATTGTTTCTTCTGCTTTTAATCCGATAGAATCAGGTAGTGCTTCTGCGACATCCCCTAAACCGCCTGCGCAATATATACCTCCTAAATAGTTGCTCTCTGTTGCAGCAGCTGCAATTTGATTAGGAAATTTATTGGGATTTCCTTTAAAACTTAAATGTATTGCAGACATTCCATTTAAATTACCAAGTTCCTTAATTTGTGACTCTCTTTTAACACTGTTTACACCTTCGTAGTTTTTGCAGGGCGTAATTGCATTAATCTTCATAAGTTAACTCCTTATACACACAACATTACTATATATAACAAAACTAAACACAAATAAAATTGCCTATTATTACGTAAATGTAAAGAAATATTAAGCTCTTTTTTTGTAAATTTTTGTAAAGTCTCGTTCCTGAGTATATTCTAGCAAACAAAAAGTAAAAATACAACAGATTATTTGGATAAAAGTTGTTATTTTTTTATAGTTTTTAGTAATGTTACTATACGTTCCGTTGCATCAAATTTTGCAAGTCTTGCAGTGTTTTGTTTTAGATAGTTCATTTTGATTGGATTATTTAGCAATTCCAAAATAGTATCTTTAAGTTTATTAGGATCTAAGTCTTTATCTTCTATGTATACACAGGCTCCTTCATCAAATAGGCATTTTGCGTTTATTCTTTGATGATTTGCTGCTGCATAAGGATATGGAACAAGTATCGGTACAAGATTTGATGCACAGATTTCTGATAAACTTAATGAGCCGGCTCTTGATAGAACAATGTCTCCGGCTTTTAATACAGAAATCATGTTATCAAAATAGGGTCTGATAATTAAATTCTTGTCTTCTGCATAATTTGGATAAAATTGTTCAAGTCTGTTAATTACTTCATCGTAATTTTTTCTTCCTGTTTGAAAAATAACTTGAAGATCAAAATCTAGTGAGATTTCTTTTAGAAGTTCTACCGTTGCGTTGTTAATTGATTTTGCACCTTGAGAACCGCCCATAACGATAAGTGTTATTTTTTCTGCCAAATTCAAGTTTTTTCTTGCCATTGTTTTTGTAATAAGTTTGAATTCTTCTCTTATTGGATTACCTGTAACGACAATTTTTTTATTCGGAATATATTTTTTTGCTTTTTCAAATGCTAAAGATACACATTTGGCATGTTTTGAGAGCTTTCTTGAAACTAATCCCGGCATGGCATCGCAATCATGCATCATATATGGTGTTTTCGTTATTATGCAGGCAAAAATTAAAGGCGCAGATACATATCCTCCGGTTGCAAAAACCGCGTGGGGCTTATATTTTTTTATATACCTTACTGAAAATAAAATTGCTCTTATAAGTCTTATACCCCAATATATTAATTTGGGGGATAATTTTCTCGGCATGCCGGATACTCCTACATGCAAAAATTTATACCCTTTTTTTAATGCCAGATTAAATTCCATATTATGTCTGTTTCCGACATAACAAACTTTTGCATTTTCATCGCTTAATAAATCTGCAACAGCAAGTGCCGGATAAATGTGTCCGCCGGTTCCGCCGCCTGTTACAAAAAATGTGTTATTATCTGTCATTACCAAATCTCACTCTTTTAACATTGTCTTTAGAAATATTCAATAAAATACCAATCATCCATAAAGAAACCATAACAGAAGAACCACCATAACTAATAAATGGCATCGGAACACCTGTTGCAGGTACAAACGAACTTGCAACCCACATGTTCAAAAATCCTTGAAAACAAATCGAGAAAGTAAGTCCCAATGCAAGGAGTTTTCCGTACATATCCTGACATTTTAGTGATATTAAAAATCCTCTTTGCAGTATTGTCCAAAAAAGACAAATGAGAAGCAAACATCCGATAAAGCCGTGTTCTTCTCCTATAACGGCATAAATAAAGTCTGTGTGTGCTTCAGGTAGCCATGCTAATTTTTGTTTAGAGCTTCCGTACCCTACTCCATACAATCCGCCTGATGCAAATGCTACAAGCGATTGTATAATGTTATAACCTGCCCCTAAAGGATCGGCTTCAGGGTGAAGCCAAGTTGTAATTCTTGATGACTGATAACTCTTTAAACCTTTAAAAATTAAAAGCGGAATCATCATTCCTGCACCGCCAAGAATTAATTTAAGAGAGCCTCCTGCACAAAGGTAAATAGCTACAGAAGTTGATACAAGCAATAATACCATACTCAGGTTTGGCTGGGTAAAAATCAGGATAATCATAATTAAAATAGGAATAAAAGCTGTAACTATTTTATTATTATCCATAATAATAGCATCTTTGCTAAATACAGCGGCAAGAAGCATTACTACTGCCGGCTTTGCAAATTCTGACGGCTGCAAGCTCATCGGGCCTATGTTAATCCATCTTTGAGCACCGTTAACAGTAGTACCGAAAAGTTTTACCATAACAAGCATCACAATTACAAAAATCGTAAACGGAATGGTATACGCTATAAGTTTTTTATAATGAAAATTTGAAAGAAATCTTAAACCGATAAAGCCTACAATAACTCCTAAAATTTGTTGTATTAAAAATCTTGCGGGATTAAGCCCCATTTCAATGCACTTTGGAGCACTTGCTGAAAATATTGCCATGAGCCCTATTACAACAAGAAAAATTACTGCAATCAAAAGCGGTCTGTCTGATTGCATATTTTGAGGAGTCAATTTTTCATTATTTGGATAAGACATATTCTTTAAAAACATCCCCTCTGTGTTCGTAGCTCTTGAACATATCGAAACTTGCACAAGCAGGAGAAAGAAGTACAACATCAGGTTTTAAGCTTATAGCTTTATCTATTGCATCTTCCATACTGCCTTCCTTTATTATATTACTAAATCCGTTTTTAACCAGATTTTCTTCAAAGCGTTCAGTTGCTTCACCTATTAAAAGAACTGTGTGAATGTGTTTGTTTATTGAATTGCACATTTCCGTTAAGTCTGTATTTTTGTCTCTTCCACCCAGAATTAAAGCAACGTCAACATTGTTAAAAGAATCTATCGCAACAATAGAGGCTTCCGGATTAGTAGCTTTAGAATCGTTATAAAAGGTTATTCCATCTATTTCTCTGACTTTTTCAAGTCTGTGTTCAGGAGCTTTAAAAGACATTATTTGTTCTTTTATATCTTTGTTTTTCATTCCCAAAATTTTAGAAATAACAATTCCGCACATTATATTTTGATAGTTGTGATGACCTAATAAAGGACATTCAGACAATTTTATTATTTCTTCATTTTTGTAGAAAATGGAATTATTTTTTATGTAACAATCTTTATTGTCGTCAAACATAACGACATTATTGCATTCTTTTGCAAATTCTTTTAATTTTGGGTCGTTGGCATTAAGAACAGAATATTCAGGAGCCTGTGTGCCTAAAAACAGTTTTGCTTTTGCTTTAAAATAGTTTTCCAAACCTTCGTGCCAATCAATATGATCAGGAGTAAAATTAGTCCAGCAAGCTATTTTTGCCCTGAAATTTTCTGTCATTTGTGCTTGGTAAGAACTTACTTCACAAACGAGAAAATCATGTTTTTCATTAATTAAAGATGTCGGAGGAACTCCAATGTTTCCGCATACAGGAGCAGAAAATTGCTTGCTTAAAATATGAGAAACAAGTGATGTTGTTGTAGTTTTACCGTTTGTTCCGGTTATTACAATAAAAGGAATATCGGTATTTTTGTACGCAAGCTCAATTTCAGATATTATCGGAATATTTTTTGAAATAAGTTTTTTGAAAATTTCAGATTTTGGAGGAATTCCGGGGCTTGTAACAGCATAAGAAGAACCTTCTATAAATACATCGCTGTGTCCTTCCGTTTCAATCTTTATACCCAAATTTTTAAGGATATCAATTTCTTTAAGGTATTCTTCTTTGGGAGCTTTTGATTCTGTAATATAAACGTCTGCACCTTTTTTATTTAAAAATTTTGCGGCTGAAATACCGCTTTTTGATAATCCAAGAATCAAAACTTTTTCTTGCATATTCTCTCCTTTAGTCTGAGAATATTTTACATCAAACAGTAATAACGGTAAACATAAAAAAAATGTCCTATGAAAATAGGACATTTTTTATAAAATAGTTTAAATTATAATTTTTTGATTAGGTCTGAGTGTTTTTTAGCAAACTCACTCCCTCTTGCGATAATTGCAGCTTTTAAGATAGCCTGCAAATCAATCGGTTCAAGCTCTGACCAATTATTAGGCAGTCTTAAAGACCAGTTTTGATCGCCTGATGTTCCCGGTTTGTTGTATACTTCATCAATCTGGAAGAAATCAGTAAAGAATATTTGGACATTTTTTGCTTTAGAAGCAAAAAGTTCTGTCAGTTTTACAAATTTTAAATAATCTTTATCATTTGTAAGTTTAACTATAATATCGTCTTTATTTTCTTCTTCACTAAATAAATCTTCAACAAGATTTTTTGCATGCAAATAACCTTCGTGAGTGTTTATTAGTTCTTTTGCCCAGAAACTAATCGGGTTGTTATCGTGAGTTCCAACCATTGTCCAGACATTTTCAGTTATATTTTTGCATCTGTAAGGATGGTCTTCTTTTTCAGGAATTACAAATTGAGTAAGTCTCATACCTTGTAAACCGTATTTTTTCATAACGGCATCGACCGGATTTGTAAGTGTTCCTAAGTCTTCACATACAATTGCATCTTTATCCAGTCCGCATTCTTTCGCTGCACCGATAACAATTTTTTCGATAAGTCTGCCGTATAGTTTAATTTGTTCATCAGAAAGTGTTTTTACTCTTTTTTCTTTATCAGCTTCAAGAGTTGTATCCAAATCTTCTAATTTAGCTATTGCGTATTTTGAAAGTTCAGGATGTTCAGGTGATGAATAGAGTCTGCCTGCGCCATCTTCACACATTGGCTTTTTGCCTGCTTTATAAACCCAAGGGTCAATAAGTCCTACTATGTGGTCAATTCTTACACCGCCCGGGTTTTCTTTGAACATCTTTTTGAAAAGATTTTTCATTAAAATTCCGCCTTCGCCCAATGAACCGTCTGCGTTGTACATTTTGTCAGGATCCATTACAGGGAAACCCCAAGCTTGACCGTCTTTTGAGAAATAGTCCGGAGGACATCCAAGCAGCCAGCCATCTAAGAATAATGATTGATAAGCCCATGCATCACGGTCAGAGAATGCTACCTGACGGTCTGCAATCATTTTTATTCCTTTTGAAAGTGCCAATTTTTTTGTTTCTTCGTTTTGTTTTTCCAAAACAAACTGGCAGAATTTATAAAATTCTATTTCATCTTCGTATTTGTTTTTTATTTCTTCTATTCTTTTTGAAAATTCTGCTTTTTCTTTATCGTTTTTCGGGTTTAATAAATTTTTGTCTGCTTTATTTTTCCAGATATACCAATAGTCGTTACCGTTTTCTATTGACAAAGCTTCATATAAAGCGTCATTATTAAGCCAGAACGAATTTTCTTTTTTGAAGTGTTCAAATTCTTTCTTTAAATGAGAGCCGAAAAGTCCGCCGTGTTCTTTAATTTTAAAATTACTCCAAGCTTCTTTTAAAGCTTCTGTTTGAGCATTAACAATATATGAGTAAGCTGTTTTGCCTTGATTTTGATTAGGGTTAGATGAAACAACTTTTTCATAAGTTTCGGTTGATAATATGCAGTCCCATTTCTTGTCTGTTAATTGTTTTAAATCAATAAACAAAGGGTTGCCGGAAAAAATAGTACCTGTATAAGGTGATGAATCAGAACTTTTTGTTTTACCTGCAGGTCCAAGCTGGATTGCGGTAAAAAGGCCGGATGCATAGTTAATTAATTCATGTCCGGCTTCAGAATTGAATGTTCCAAACCCGGTATCTTCACCATTTTTTGATGGAAAACTGCTTCCGTGAATAATAAGTGCAAAGTTTTCTTTCCCTAAAACTTTTAAAGCTTCTTTAATAAGCTTTGTGTCATTTTTTGATTTTAAACAGACCATATAATATACTCCTTCTCTTCTATTAGTTTGAGTGTAGCATTCACAAAACTTGATTTCAAGAGGAAAACGACAGGTTGTATTACAGATAATTCTTCTTACTAATATATATTTTTTTAAAATAAAGTATAATACCAATAAAAGGAGAATTAGTATGCTAGATTTGTATATGTTGGAAACCTGTCCTTATTGTAAAAAAGTAATGAAATACTTAGATGAGCATGATTTTGAATACAATAAAATTAATATAGAAGATAAGTCAAATGAAGAAATACTTATAAAACTGGGCGGGAAACGCCAAGTTCCTTTTATTGTAGATAAAGATAGAAATGTCCAAATGTATGAATCTTCAGATATTGTTGAATATCTAAAGACAATACATTAATAATTTACGCTTTTACGGTAGAAATCTCTTTAATAATTTCAAGAAGTTTATTAACCATAAGTTCTTCAAAACTTTGTGCCTGTTCTTTTGAACCTGCTTCAAAACGAAGTGTGAAAACCGGTTCAGTGTTACTTTGTCTTATAAGTGCAAATCCGTTTTCAAACACAATTCTCATACCGTCGATGGTAATTATGTCATTGATTTTTACACCAAAGAAATCCGGATTGTTTTCAATAACTTTTTTGAATTCTTCCAATGTTGGTTTTTTTAATGAATTCGGGCAAGACAGTCTGACTTCTTGAGAAGAATAAACTTTATTGAACGGTTCAAGCATATCGGATATTTTAAAGTTTGGATGCTTTTTCTTTCTGGAAGCAATTATTTCTATAATTCTGCATCCTGCATAAACAGCATCATCAAATCCGAAATATCGGTCTTTAAAGAATGTGTGTCCGCTCATTTCACCTGCAAGAACAGCGCCTGTTTCTCTCATTTTAGCCTTTATGTATCCGTGACCGGTTTTGCACATAATGGCTGTTCCGCCGTTCGCATTAATTGTATCATACAAGACTTGTGAGCATTTTACTTCCGACACTATAAAAGGCTTGATACCTTTTGCATTGTATTCTTTAATTATATCTTCTGAATAGATTAAAAGCAGTTTATCCCCTGTTATTGAGTTACCTTCTGAGTCAATAACGCCTATCCTGTCACTATCGCCGTCAAAAGCAATACCTAAATCCGCATTATGTTCTTTAACTGCTTTTTTAATATCGTTTAATGTTTTTTCATCGCTCGGATTCGGATGGTGGTGCGGGAAACGTCCGTCCGGAGTTGAATAAAGTTCAATAACTTCACACCCAAGTGCTCTATATAGTTTTGGACCAACAACGCCTCCTGTGCCGTTAGCGGAATCAACAACAACTTTAATACCATCGCCTATTCTTCCGAAACGTTTCTTCATGTCATTTATATAGTCAGGAATTAAGTCGTATTCTGACAGAATACCAAATGGAACAGGCGGAACATTAAGCTTATATTCTTCTTCCGTCAACTCTTTTACCCTTTTTATTTGCTCTTCGCCTAATGTCTGTTTAGCATAAGTCATTTTTAATCCGTTATATTGGCTAGGATTATGGCTTGCTGTAATGATAAGTGCACCTGTTACGGGCAGATATTTTGTTAGAAAAGGAGGAACGCCGGCAGCTTCAGAATAATATCCGATAGGAGTCGGTGCAAGCCCCAAGTCAACAACGTTAGCTCCTGTTGAGCGGATGCCTTCTATTAAAGATTTAGATAGTGCAGGTGAATGCAGTCTTGCATCTCTGCATACAGTTATCCATATTTTAGAAGGAATTCTTTGAGCTTGTGCGACCAAATATTGTACAAAACCTCGTCCGGTGTAATAGAAGACTTCTTCTGTAACATTTTCACCGTATATTCCTCTGATATCATTTTTCCCGAAAGCTGATAAATCTAACATAGTGTTC
>Ga0247610_10003439_pt1 | contig 17420 bp, 15 predicted proteins | sample 174DNAGHGhighgp2_FD_193483 | JGI IMG/M metagenome (GOLD analysis project Ga0247610, IMG submission 193483) | Sheep rumen microbial communities from Palmerston North, Manawatu-Wanganui, New Zealand - 1742 DNA GHGhigh gp2 | ecosystem: Host-associated > Mammals > Digestive system > Stomach > Rumen... | reverse complement strand
CTCTATATTCGGCAGACACCATCCATCAGCCATCATACCTCAACCTTCAGCCAGGTTACTTCGCCATCTTCTTCCCCCAAGACGGTCACATGCCAGGCCTCTGCTCAGCCTCCCCCGAACCTGTCAAGAAAGTCGTAGTAAAAGTAAAAATATAGGTTATAAAGTTTACTGGTTAATGGTTACTGGTTACAGAATAACGTTTACAGATTACAGATTACAGTTTACAGAAGTGTTATGGGGAATAGAAAAGATACATTCTCATTTGAAAACTTGGAAGTTTACGATGTTGCAAGAAAACTGATAAAAGACGTATACTTGTTACAAAATCAGTTCCCCAAGGAAGAGCGATTTGCTCTTGGTGATCAAATACGTCGTGCAGCGACATCAATAACAGCCAATCTGGCAGAGGGTAGTGGAAGGAAATCCGTAAAGGAGAAAGTACATTTCATAGAGATTGCCTTCGGTTCTATGACTGAAGTGTTCTGTGAACTCCAAACAGCCTGTGACCTAGGATATATCACAGAGTCGCAGTTTGACGAACTGCGTCCACAATTCTCAAATGTAGCCAAGATGTTATCAGGCTTACGAAATAGATTCCAGTCCCAGCTTAACCCGTAACCCTTATATAAAACCTCCGTAACCTGTAACCTGTAACCCGTAACCCGTAACCCTTACATAGAATAAACAGGGAATATGCGACAAAACACCATACAAGAGATATATAAATTAATTGCAAAGGACGGGTTTTCAGAATCAGTCTTGCAAATAATTGATAACTATATAAATGAAATACTATATGGGACAGCAAGCTTTTCTCGATTCAATTTACCAGAGCATGCGGGACTCTGCTCGGCAGGTTCGGTACTCATTGGGGCGTCCATCATCGCAGACTACGCGCGAACAAGCCTTACAGCAAGTTGCAATGCTTCAGGCAGCGAAAGAAGCAGCCCAACCAATTGGGAAATAGACGAGCGTCAAGAGCAGCTCGTTGAGCAATGGGCCTCTTGACCCTTGACGAACAAAGAAACCCTTACCAAAGAGATAAAAGGAAAAGAAGTCTGAATCGCTACCGTAGTTGCACCACCGGCTGGATTATCTAAACGGGAACTATGTTCCTTACTACTCAATGGAAACAGAATAACGTATAAATGACAGATTATAAAAAACTAGTAGAAGAACCAATAGCAGTTGCAGAGGCATCATCGTGGGGCGGCCAATGGACAGAAGATAAATTGGATGCATTTGAGAAGTATGTTAAAGCGTATTTGACGATAATGAATTCCAATAGAGACAAGTACCATTGGAAACTAGTATATTTTGATGGATTTGCAGGAAGTGGTTCAAGAACAATTCTTTCGGACAATAACAGGGCAGGAAATAGTTTGTTTACAGAATATAATATACTTGATGAAGTAGACACATATAAAGGGGCCGCAGAAAGAGTCCTGAATATTGACCAAAGAGGTTTTGATAGTTATTATTTTGTTGATAAGGACAAGGATTCTAGTAAAAAGTTACAACAGAAACTATCAAAATATGGAGATTCAAGAGAATTGAATTTCATTACCTCTGACGCAAATGAAGAATTATATAAACTTGCTGACAGGATGCGTAGAGATAAAAACATTTCCTCGCTAGTTCTCTTGGATCCTTTCGGTATGCAGGTTGATTGGGCTTCCATAGAGAATTTAGCAGGAACTCGGACAGATTTATGGATATTAATACCTACTGGGGTAATAGTAAACAGGTTGTTGGATAGAAACGGAGAACTTACCCATATAGAAAGATTAAAGACATTCTTTGGAAAAGATGAGGATTTTCTGAGAGAATATTTCTATCGCCAAAAGCAAGAGCAAACTCTTTTTGGAGAAATTAATATCGTTGAAAAAATTGAACATCCAATAAAGCGAATAGCTGAGTTGTATATTCAAAGATTAGGAGATATATTTAAGAAGGTTACTCCAGAGCCATTGGTATTGTTTAATCGTAGACATACTCCAATATTTCATTTTGCATGTGCATCCAACAACGAGACTGCTATAAAGATAGCAAGTCAAATAATAGGTAAAAAGCAAAGGCAATGAGTACGACTAAGATAGAATGGACGGATGCATCGTGGAATCCGATAACGGGTTGTACCAAAATCTCATCTGGATGCCAGCATTGCTATGCCGAAGTAATGACAAGGCGGTTATGTGCCATGCGTGTTGACAAATACAAGAACGGTTTTCAGGTTACTTTGCATGAGGATTGCCTGGATGAACCTTTTCAATGGAAGAGTCCGAAGACCATCTTCGTGTGTTCCATGAGCGACTTGTTTCACAAGGATGTGCCGTTTGAGTTTGTTGATAAGGTGTTCTCGGTGATAAAGCGCACTCCGCAACACCGCTACCAGATACTTACCAAGCGTGCAGAACGTATGGCGGAATACTTCAGAACCCGCAATGTACCTGCCAATGCCTGGTTGGGTGTGACCGTAGATGTCCAAACCTCCAAACCCAGGATAGATGCTCTTAGAAATATACAAAATGCGCCTATTCGTTTCCTTTCCTGTGAGCCACTGCTCGAAGACTTGGGACAACTCACTCTAGAAGGAATAGACTGGATTATAGTAGGTGGTGAAAGCGGCCACACGGCAAGACCCATGAAAGAAGAATGGGTACTTAATATAAAGAAACAAGTTGAAGAAGCCGGAAAGGCATTCTTTTTTAAGCAATGGGGTACTTGGGGTAGTGACGGTATCAAACGCAATAAGCATAAAAATGGCAAAATACTACAAGGCTCTATTTGCCAAGCAATGCCAGTATCTTAAATTTACCCATTGATTATTAAAATGTCATAAATAGTCTTCCACTATATAATAATGTGTAAGCCCGTTGCTTCGCCACCGGCTGGATTAACTGACAGGAGCACGGCTCCTGAAAAAATGGCGGAGCCACCGCGAGGCCGCAGGCAGAGAAGATGTTGTAGGTAGTAAGTTGGTAGTATATAGGTAGTAGGTAGCGAGTTCCGACGAGCGTCAAGCGAACCAACAGACCACAAACGGAATAGAATAAAGATTATACAATGACGATAACAGAAAGAATACAGGAGAAGTTAGAGAATTATCGCACGCATGTGCTGATGGCCATTGACTTCTTTTCAAAGGAGAGGTGGGACGAGGCCGCTGTGCGGTTTCGTAAGAGCGCCGAGGCGTATATGAAGGTAATCATTTATGAGCACCTTGGTGATGTATTTGGTCACGAGGTCATTCTTGGACACCAGAACCACCAAGGCGTTGCCCTCACGCGTGGACATAGTTTATTCTACCATGAGCTGTTGAAGGTTATTGCAGATAAAAATAGTTGGATTGATGCTAAAACCGACACTATTCTGGAAGGTATCAACGGCAAGTCGAGCGCAGGTGCACACGACAGTAACGGTATCTTAAACATTGCTGCGCAAGAGGCACAGCTGGATGACTGCTATGAATTGTCAAAGGATTTGACCAACGAGCTTTACGCCCACATTGGTAAGCCCGTTCCAGAGGAATTGAAAAACGCCTACCGCGATACGGTGGTTGACGCAGCAACTGTCTCTGCTTTGCGGATGACTGATATGGACTATTTTGTGGAACAGGTGGACAACTTTGACAAGGGCAACCGCTATATTCTTGTAGCACCCTTCTCTACACAGGGCATTTCCGAGACCCTTCTACGCAACCTGATGGGCGTCCGCTGGTCTGTGGTTATTGATTTCAACTGCCACACCAAAGAGCCAGGTGGTATCTACCACTCCATGTTGCCTACTATTGACGAGAATTGCACGCCATTCACCATCCTGAACCGCGATGGCCTGAACAACATGAGCAAGGGTACTAAAGGCAATGTCAACTGGATTTATGCCAACGGCCTCTCCAACCTGCAAGGCACAGTTACCGCAGATATAAGTGCGTGGATTGGCAAGCGCATGCACCACTTCCTGCGCGAAGCCCTGACCGAGTTCTGCAAGAAGTCGCTTTCCCGCATCCACATCATCAGCTTGCTGGATGATCCGGAATACCTGATAGAGTTAATCCGTCAGTTTGATGGTATTGACTTTGCCGAGCGGGATCTGGTTACTTTCAGTGTTATTTCCGACAATGCCAGGGTTCGTGAGGATTCGCTCATGTTGTCGCGCTACGGTTTTGACATACAGAGCTACAACTTCTCGTTGCAAAGTTTTCTGTCCCAGATAGGCGACTTTATGCAGCCCGAAGAACGTCATGCCATTCTTATTCCTGCCCGCAACCAGCAGAATGAGTCCGTGATGTTGGATGTCACCAACCTTTACAGCAAGTTCTCTGCTAATGGTGTCAGTGTCATTCACCGCGACATAGCCGCCGAAGGCGATAACGAAATAAAAGCCATTCCTGCGTTCTATCAGGGAGAGACCATCACTTGGAAGGAACTGGAAGCAGACATAGATGTTCAGCGTAGCAAGTATGACGAACTGCGTCGCAAGATATTGGACCGCCTGACAGGGCGCCAGAGTCAAAAGTTCCAGCTCTATCACATGGCCGGTGCCGGCGGCACAACAGTAAGTCGTCGTTTGGCCTACGACCTTAGGAACGAAGCCCCAACCATTATCATCAATGAGTATGTAAAGGGCTCAACTTTCAGCCTCATTGAGTTGCTTTCTATGAAAGTCAACCGCCCTATGCTGGCCATAGTTGAGTCATCCAAGGTGGGCAATATTGATGATCTCATAGCTGAGTGCAATGCTAAGAAGCGTATGGTGGTGTTCGTTTATGTTGAGCGCACTCTCAAACGCCCTCAGATGGTAAGTCTGCCCTTTATGGATTTTATCAGCGACAAGATGCACGATGTTGAGGAAAAGGGCAAGTTCAGTTATAAGGTAAAGCTCTATAACCCCAGCCATTCCAATGAGGAATGGATTAAGAGAACCCCTTACGCCAATTGTGAGGTGCTGGATTTCTCCATGTCAATCGCCGAGAAGGAATACAATAGAGCAGCCCTGCGCAGCTATATACAGCAATACCTGAAAGAGCTCTCAGTGCCTGTTGCAGAATTCCTGGCTTACGTTTCGCTGATTTATTTCTATGCGCAGCGTAGCGTATCCGATTTGGTGTTTCGCAAGATTTTTGAAACCAACAGCGGCAAGACAGGCTTGATGCAATATCTGCGTTCTAATCCGGCTGAGAAACCATACATGGACAAGCTGATCACCGACGACAGTGATGGCCAGGATGAAGACCGTGAGTGGCGTCCTCGCTATTCCATCTTTGCTGAACTTATGCTTGAGGAATTGCTAGGTGGAGAACACCCTGAGGAGTGGCGAATTGCTCTTCCGGAATGGAGTCGCAAACTGATTAAGACGGTCAAGAAAAACTATGAGTATTTAACTGACGAAGTGCAGAAGATGCTGGTGGCTGTATTCCTGGAGCGTGAAAAGGAAGACCTCCTGGGACAGGAAGAAGCCTGGGGTGCACGTGGTGCACAGGAGAAATTCTCGCAGCTGCTGGATGATATGGCGTTTAATCCTGACGATCAAAAGTCAATCCTGAAACTCCTTGCCGAGAGTTTTCCCACCGTGTCTCACTTCTGGGGTCACTTGGCACGTTATTGCTACGAGAATGCCGACACTCCCGCTCAGTTTGTAGAGGCTGCTGAGTATATAGATAAAGCTCTTGATAGGAATGGTCAGAACGATTACAATCTGCTGCATATAGCCGGTATGTGCCGTCGCCGCCAAATAGAGTATTATTACCGTACCCGTCAGGCAATAGATCGCGATGATTTGAAGAAACTTACGGCTACTGCCCGCGAGTATTTCCGCCAGAGTCGCGAGGCGAATCAAAAAAATGTTCATGCCTACACCTCTGAGATTCAGTTGCTCACCATAGTGATAGAGTATGGTAAATCACTCTCCAGTTACGACAAGTACTATACTTTTCTCGTTGCCCGTGAGAATTCCTGGTTCTTTGAGATCTATGAGGATTTGAACGACCTTATTGACGAACTTTCCTCACTGGTAGACCAGATGAGTACGCTTGGCTTCACTAACCGCGTCATCCGTACCAAGACCATGCTGGCCCGTAGTGAAAGCAAGTCGTGGGAGTATGTGGGTGACTTCAAACAGTCTCTGAATACCTTGCAGGAGCACATACGCAATGCTGACCGCCTGACTCTCCCACGCCTGCGCACCATGTATGTGCGTACGCTGCTGTTGAGTAAGGTTAACGGCAAATACGACGAGTTGTTGGATGCTTGGACTCTGCTTACCGATTCAGAGCGGATTCTTGTAAGTGACTATCTGAATAAGAACGTTCAGCAGAACTCCGGTGACGTGATGTCTATGAAGCTTTGGATTCAGTTAGTTCGCTATTCCGGTCTGGAAATCTCCATTGATGAGGTGAAGTCTCGCTTGAACATGATGTATAAGAACAGTGAAGACTTCCCGATGGCACGTCTTGAAGCCGCCTACAACCTCTATATGCTCAATCTTTTTGAGCTTATACGCGATAACGACACGCTCAACAACCGTAAAAAAGACGAGATACAGCGTTGGATTGATATCTGTAAAGATCTCTCACCCAACGATAAATATCCTTACGAGTGGCTCTTCCATCTGGACGATATCAGTGGCATTGTTAGTTCCAAGACGAAGCCCGACTTCAAAAAACTTGACCTTGAGCGTGTGACGGGAACTATTACCGATATCAAGAGCAATGCTCAGGGCACCATACGTCTTGACTGTGGTTTTGATGTGTTCTTCACACCCTCTGTGGGTAACTTTATCCCAGGCAAGGACGAAACCACCCGTGTGGAGATGGTCATTGGTTTCCGTCATGAAGGTCCTACGGCCTATGAGGTAACGCGCTTAAACAATGAAGATAGCGAACCTATTGAAACCATAGCGGAGGAAGCCACCCAGGACTTGGAGATTACAACCGTAGAGGCCATTGAGCCCAAGGATGAGCTTAAGACAGGAGAAGTGTGGAAACAGCCCGAGGTGGAAGCACCCAAGTTGACGGTCGTTGGTAAGATCGATTTGGAACAATTTAAGAAATACGAAAGGCCGAGAAAGCCAAAGGAGTAATAACGTAACAATGTTCAAAGCAAAAGTATATAAGATAGCAGTTCTATCGCTTAGCGGTATCATGGATGAAGTGTACGCTGCTAAACAGACTATCCTGCAATGGAATCAGGAATGCGCAGAGCAAACTGGCAAGCTTTTTCTGACAGTCGATGATTTGCAGACCGCAGATGTCTTGCATTAGGACGGAGCGGTTCTCCAACGATAGCAATGACAACAATACTCTTTGGATCTGGATCAACGCTTCCATTCTTCAAAACACCTTTAACAACCCGCTACCTTACAGAGCAGGTTTGCAAACATAAACGATGGGAGCAATTAATTTCAAAGTATCGATGTTTGACATCTAATGTTATAGTTGATGCTTCGGATGTTATTGCATTGCTTAAAAGGATAGAAGAAACCCATCCCAATAATACATTTGAAACTTATGCGGAGATAGTAGATAAGGTAGCCTCATTAGGCTATGACAATGTACCAGAGCACAATATGCTGAATACATTATTAGTTGTATTGTTTGGCTGGTATTCAGTAAAAGTAGGACCAGAATGGAGAGATGTACCTTTTCTTTACCGTGAGATAATTATCCAATCAATTCTTGAATTAGAGAGAGAACAAAAGATAGCTGATTATGATATATATATCAGCTATCTTCACGACTTTATTGAATGGGTAGCAGCTACAGATAAGAAGACATCCTTAGTTTCTCTTAATTATGACAATGTCCTGTTTGAAAGCATAAAAGGCCTAGGATTTAATCATTGCTTTGATTATGTTCCACAAGCAGGTAATATGGATTTTTTTGATTATGAATTGTTTCATAGAAGCGAAAAAGTAGTCTATTTCCCTCATGGCCATAGCAGGTTTAAGAGAACCAATTATGATACAATACAGTATTTTGAGAATCCAAGAAAAGCAGAAGAAAGTAGATGGGCTGGATTGAGAGATAATACCCCTTACAGTTCATTGACATTGAATAATAATAATGCCTTTGCATATGATTTCAATTCATTCATAACTACAGGTCAGACAAAAGATTCATCTCTTAACATGGCTCCTTATGACGCATATTATCAGCGTTTATCTAGGGATATATTAGATTCAGAATTTGTTTATGTAGTAGGGTACTCATTTGGTGATGAACACATAAACAGACTCCTTCATTCATATCTCTATACTAATCCATTAGGTAGGATATTGATTGTTGACAAAACTGATGGAATTATTAATCTAGCAAATGATATTATAAAAAATAAGGGTATAGTTAGAAAACTTTATGATACTTTCAAGCCAGTTGTGTTCTTTCCCAAAATAGCAGATATCTCTTCTTATGAATCACAAGGTATTTGGGAGATAAACAATTATGGATATGGACAATTGGTGAGCCGGATATCTTTTTATAGAAAAGGTGTTTTAGAATTCCTAAAGGAATATAAAGATTTAAGTTTCTAATAAAATTGAATACATCGTTCCACCTTATCTGTACGCGTAGATGAGAGGCGCAAGAGAATGAAATGACCTCATCCTTCAGGCTTCAAACATCAAACCTCTCACGTTCCCGTACACCTTAAATCAGTAGCGGTATTATCAAACCAACTTTTGAGATCAGGAACGAGTGTCGGTGCTAACAATGCAGAAGCGACGAATGCAGTTAGTAAAGCCGATTATCGTTCGAAATCATATATAGCTCTCAAAGAAGCTCGAGAAAGTCTCTATTGGATTGAACTTATGCATAGAAATGATTACCTTGATGACAAACAATATCAAAGCATATATGCAGACTGTGAGGAATTAGTTAAAATACTAGTATCACGGTGCAAGAAACTCGATGAACAGTTGAATGTAGAAAAGAAGTAATCCTACTTCATCCTTCCTACTTCCTACTTCATCCCTCTTAACTCCGACCTCCGCCTTCAGACTTCAGACCTCCTACTTCCGACCTCACTTCTCAAATAACACAAAATAAATTCATGTCCGATAATTCATCATCCAATAACAAACGCATTGCGAAGGACACATTTGTTTCATAAATACGGATTACTGAAAACATACAAAACAATATGGACAAGCAAATTACAGTAACATCCCCGCTTCTGCCGAATCTCGATGAGTTTCACGAGATGCTCAAGGAGATATGGGCAAGCAAGTGGATAACAAATAATGGCAGTTTCCACCAACAGTTGGAAAAGGCGCTTGCTGAGTACTTGAAAGTACCCTACATCAGTCTCTTTACCAATGGTACGCTTCCTCTCCTTACGGCTTTGCAAGCTCTTCGCATCACAGGCGAAGTCATCACCACACCATACAGCTTTGTGGCAACGACTCATAGCATCTGGTGGAATGGATGCCGTCCTGTTTTTGTGGATATTGAGGAAGAGACTTGTGGCATCGATCCCGATAAAATTGAGGCTGCCATCACCCCCAAGACCACAGCCATCATGCCCGTTCATTGTTATGGCAAGCCAGTCAAGATGAAACGCATTCAAGAGATTGCTGACAAGTATGGATTGAAAGTCATCTATGATGCTGCTCATGCATTTGGTGTTGAAGTAGATGGTGAGAGCGTTTTGAACGCAGGTGATATGTCCACGCTCAGTTTCCATGCCACCAAAGTCTATAACACATTGGAGGGTGGAGCCTTGATTATGCACGATGAGCAGACCAAGAAGCGCATTGACTACCTGAAGAACTTCGGTTTTGCTGGAGAGACAGAGGTCGTTGCTCCCGGTATCAATAGCAAGGTGGATGAAGTCAGAGCTGCTTATGGCCTTTTGAACCTAAAACAAGTTGATGAAGCCATTGAGAAGCGGCATCAAGTAGCTGTGAAATATCGTGAGGCACTGAGAAATGTACCAGGAATTCGTTTCTTCGATGATATGCCAGGTGTTCGTCACAATTACAGTTATTTCCCCATCTTCATTAATGCCGAAGAGTATGGAATGACACGTGATGAGCTCTATTTCAAGATGCGCGAACAGGGAGTATTGGGAAGAAGGTACTTCTATCCCCTCATCAGCACCTTCAGCACCTATCGCGGTTTGCCCAGTGCAGCAACAGAGAATCTCCCCGTAGCAACGAAAATAGCCAACGAAGTGATTTGTCTGCCGATGCACCATGAATTGAGTGAGAATGATTTGGATAGAATACTTAGCATGATAGTAAAATAATGTCTCAAAAGAAATTGATGCTATTGGGTGGTATTCGTTATCTTTTACCCGCAATTGAAGCCGCTCATAAACATGGGTGTCATGTTATTACAGTTGATTACTTGCCAGATAACATCGCGCATAAATTTTCTGACGAATACTATAATGTGAGTATTTTGGATAAGGATGCAGTACTACATCTTGCACAAGTATTGGAAATCGATGGAATTTTGTCTTATGCAGTAGACCCAGGAGTAGTTACTGCAGCATACGTCGCAGAACAGATTGGTCTACCTTTTACTTGCTCATACGAAACTGCATGTATTCTACAGGATAAGTCGCGTTTTCGTCAGTTTCTTGCGGAAAATGGTTTTAATGTCCCAAATGCCAAAGGCTATGATAATATGGATGAAGCAATAAAGGACATAGAATATTTCAATTGGCCAGTAATTGTCAAACCCGTAGATTCTGCAGGAAGTAAGGGAGTGTCTAGAGTTGACAACCCCAATGATTTACCCAAAGCAATTGCTCATGCTTTAGGAGAATCACATAATGGACATTTTATTATAGAAGACTATCTGGAAAAAGACGGTCTGTCATCCGGATCAGAGAGTTTTTATGTTGATGGGGGACTTAGGTATAATGCTTTCTATGACCAGTACTTCGATGCCGAAGCATCTAACCCTTATACGCCATCGGCAGAATGCTGGCCATCCAACAAGCCAGAATCCATTCTTAATGATGTAAGGGAGCAATTACAGAAAGTAGGTCGTTTATTGCAGTTCCATACTGGTCTGTTTAATATAGAATGGAGAGTGAGCAATGGGAAAGTGTATTTAATGGAAATTTCACCAAGAGCAGGAGGTAATCGTCTGGCGGAGATTCTTAACTATGCAACAGATGTCAATATTATTGAAGCAGAAGTCTCAAAAGCCATAGGTGAAAGTATGCCAAATATTCATGAACCCAACTATAAAGGACATTATTGTATTCTGGTTCTCCATAGCGATAGGGCAGGATTATTCCAGAATGTTGAAATAAGCACAAACTTTACCGGCGAGGTAATTGAAAAAGAAATTCGAGTAAAACAAGGTGAACTTGTGGAGTCATTTGCTGGAGCCAATAATGCGACGGGTACATTGTTCTTGAAGTTCAACACAAGGCAGGATATGGATGATGCGTTACTTCATCAGTCTGAATGGGTAAAAGTTAATGTAATATGACACGACCAATAGGTGGATATTTTTCATTGGAACTTCCAAACCTTAGCGAGTATCATAAGGAAGCGATTCGATTGAACACAGGTCGTAACTGCTTGGAGTATATCCTTCGGGCTAGGAAGTATAGAAAGGTTTATATTCCACACTACACCTGTGATGTGATATTGGAGCCATTCATGAAGTTGGACATTCCATACGAACATTATCACATTAATGCTCATATGGAATTAGCTGAGGATATACAGTTGCGTGAAGACGAAGCTGTAATCTATACGAATTACTTCGGATTGAAACAGCGATATGCAGAATCGTTGGCGCAGCATTATGGCTTTCAGTTGATTTTGGATAATACTCAGGCATTCTATGCCAAGCCCATCGCGGGTATAGATACTTTTTACACCTGCCGTAAGTTCTTTGGAGTGCCGGATGGAGCTTACCTTTATACTGACCAAAGGCTAGATATGGAATTTGATCAAGACCTATCGTTCGAGCGAATGAAATCTCTCACCAAACGTATTGACCTATCACCAGAGGCTGGTTATCAGGACTTCCGTGATGTAAGTAAATCCTTGATAGGGCAACCTATTAAGTGTATGTCAAAGCTTACGCAACGTATGATGCAAGGCATTGATTATGCTGCAGTTGCACAACGTCGTAGAGACAATTATAAGATATTGCATAATGTGTTAGGGGAAAAGAATAATCTGGATTTTCCATTAGAGGATGATGCCGTACCTATGGTATATCCTTATTTGGCTTCCGTTAAAGGACTGCGGGAGAAATTGATAAAGAATAATATTTTCGTTGCTCGTTATTGGCCGAATGTGTTAGAGTGGACTACTAAAGATGATATTGAATATCTTCTCGCATACCAGATGCAACCATTGCCAATAGATCAGCGATATTGTGAGGAAGATATGAAAACAATAGTCGATTTAATAAACAATTGATAAATGAATACTGTAACGTTTCGTGACTTTGAAGAACGCGATATTGATTTTATCTATCGTTGTAAAAATGATAAAAAGCTCAATAGTCTGATTGTCGGTGAATGGCACCCTTTTACGTATGAAGAAGCAGAAAAGTGGGTTCATGGTTGTATGGGGGACCATGAAACTTTTAAATATTGGGCTGTCGCAACTAATGATGATGAAAAAAGAATTGTAGGCTGGGTGAGTCTGTCAAATATTGATAAGTTAAACAGAAGTGCATGTTTCCACGGAATAGTAATCGCAGACCCAGATTATCGCAATGGTTTGGCATGGATGGAATCTTGTAAGTTCATCTATGAGGAAGCTTTTGAGGTAATGGGGTTAAATCGCGTGTTTGGTTCTTGTCGTGTTGATCATAATCTTTCCATGAGTACAGGACCGGCCTTTTTTTCACAGATTGAAGGCTACGCCCGCGAGGCGGTCTTTGTAGATGGAAAATTTATTGACGTTTGCTACAGGTCGTTGTTGGCCAGTGAGTACTTTGAACATAAAAAGGCTGGTGATTACGAAATGTCAAAGATATTACGTAGAATGGTTCAATCGAGTAGACAAAAGAAAAACTAATCAGAGATATGGCATTTTTCAAATTTAATAATATTAGGGTAGCTGGTATCGCCTGTGCTGTTCCCAAAAATGAAGTAAAGACAGAAACATACAAGCCATTGTTTGGTGAAGAAGAGGTCGAGAAGTTTATGGAGATGACCGGTGTGCGTAGTTCCCATCGCACATTAGAACATCAAACATGCAGTGATCTCGGTTTTAGGGCCGCTAGTGAATTGTTAGCTCATAAGGGTATTAATCCAGAAGAGATTGGAGCAGTTATCTTTTCGTCGCATAGCCCTGATTATCGTCGCCCTTCAACAGCCTTTGTCTTACAATATCGTTTGGGTATTCCCAAAGAGGCTGTCTGTTATGATATCAGTCTTGGCTGTTCTTCGCTCGTTGTTGGTATGCAGACAATAGCCTCTATTATGAATACAGGCGACATCAAGAAAGCATTACTTTTTGTTGGAGATACAGCAGGAAAATCTGTTTATCCAGAAGATAGAAGTTCTGCTATGTTGTTTGGAGAAGCAGGAGCTGTTATGTTGTTGGAAAAAACCGACAACGAAAGTGACGAGATAAACGCCATTGTAAGGAGCGATGGCAGTGGATACCGCTATATGATTGTTCCTGGTGGAGGTTACCGTAATCTTCACGCTAGTGAGGAAGTTGTGATGTGTGAGGATGGCAACCCAAGAACATTAATGAATAGCTTTATTCAAGGAACCAGTGTTTTTACATTCACTATTTTCGATGTGCCTCGTTTGATAAAGGACTTCTTTGCAAAGACAGAGACCACGCCAGATGACTACGATTGCTTTGGGTTCCATCAGGCCAATCTCTATATCTTGAAGCAAATCGCTAAAAAGACAAAAATTGACTTTGATCGTATGCCAATTACTCTTGACCGATACGGTAATACTTCAGGAGCTTCCGCTATTGTTTCTTTGTGTGACCGCTATGGAAATAGTAATGAACACAAGACAATCAAAGTAATGGCCTGTGGATTTGGTATAGGTATCTCGTTAGGTGCAACATCTTTTGAGATTAATACTGATGATGTTTTGCCTATTTTTGAGGATGATAATATCTTCGAGGAAGGTTTGATAACTAATCCTAACCAACTTTACGAGAAGAAATGATGGTTACGAACATACTTGATTACTTAGAGAAAACGGCACAACGTCTTCCTGATAAGACGGCGCTTGCTGATGATAAGCTATGTATCACTTTTGGGCAGTGGGTTCAGCAGTCAGAAAGCATTGGTACAGCTATTGCCATTGCAACGTGTAATACTATCCGACGTGCTGTATTGGTATTTGTTGACCGCCGTGTCGAAGGCCTTGTTGGCGCAATGGGAGTTGTAGAAAGTGGTAATTTCTACGTCCCCATAGATTGTAAAATGCCGTATGAGCGAGTACGCCTGATTGCAGACGTTTGCAAGCCCATTGCAGCAGTGGCTACCACTGAGGCAGATATTAAGACTTTGGACCAGATTGAGTTTGGAGGGCCAAGATTCCTGTATAATGAGGTAAAGGACGTTGAAGTTGACAAGGAAAAACTTTCGACAATCCGTAGCCAGATAATTGACCTTGATCCGGTTTACAGCATCTTTACTAGTGGTTCTACAGGAGTTCCAAAGGGTGTGGTTATATCACACCGAGGTATGATTGACCTTGCCAACTGGCTGGTTGAGACCTTTGTTTTTACCGAAAATGATGCATTAGGCAACCAGACTCCATTCTACTTTGACGGCTCAGTGAAGGATATCGTGATTTGCCTAAAGAGTGGTGCTACGCTGAATGTGATAGGGAAGAAGTATTTTACCTTCACCAAGTTACTGATGCCCCTACTTAATGATCGACATATCACGGCTATCCTTTGGGCTACCTCAGCTATTGTACTGGTGGGTAATAGCGACATTCTGAATGTGGCTTTACCTGAGTATTTGCGTCTTGTTACCTTTGCAGGTGAGGCCATGCCCGCCAAACAGCTAAGAACATGGCAAGAGAAACTTCCTAATGTAAGATTCGTGAATCTGTATGGTCCTACTGAAATCACGGTTGACTGCACCTATTTTGATGTGGAAAGGCAGTATGCAGATGACGAGTATATCCCCATTGGAAAGGCTTGTAAAAATATGCAGGTGTTGGTGCTGAAGGATGATGATATAGAGGCTGTTGTTGGTGAGGTAGGTGAGTTATGTGTTCGTGGAACAGGTGTCGCTTTGGGCTATTATGGGAATCGTGCCAAGACCGAGGAGGTATTTGTTCAGAATCCGCTGAATTCTTTGTTCAACGATATTATCTATCGTACTGGTGACTTGGTAAAGACTGACGAAGATGGCAATCTGATATTCGTTTCTCGCAAAGATTTCCAAGTGAAGCATAAGGGAAACCGCATTGAGTTGGGCGAGATTGAAGTGGCAGTTAATGCCATTGAGGGCGTGACTAACGCCGCTTGCATTTTTGACCAAGAGAATGACAAGCTAGTGCTGTACTACACTACAGTTGACGGCCAGCCAATGGACATTATCAATTTGGTGAAAGATCGTATACCTGTATATATGTTTCCTGAAGTTGTAAACCATTTAGCGCAAATGCCTTACAACCTAAACGGGAAGATTGACCGCATAGAGTTAAAAAGAAAGTATGAATCAGCCAATAAAGATTGAAACTTCAGACAAGTACAAACTGTTAGTAGAGCGTTATAATCGCAAAGGACGTATAACTAACGACTATCTGCAAAACGAGGCTGCAGACCTGATAATCCATGGCAGACTGTTTACCGTCTGTGGAGAGGATAATGCTATGCTGTTGGTCCAGAAGGATGACTTCTTCCGTGTGTACTACTATATAAATAACGTAGAAGAGAAAGTATCACTTCCTAAAGGTGAATATGTAACAGAGATCCTTTTCCGTGGAGAGAATGCTCCAGAGGCTGAAGTACAATACTTGGAGAGAATTGGATTCAAGAAGAACCTGATTCGTGACCAATACTTTGCTAAGTATGCTTCATTGACCACGCCATTTCTTATTACAGGCATGAAGATAGATGTTGCTATAGAAACGGAAGATGTACTTTGGGCAATAAGACTGTTCAATGCTTCGTTTGACAAATGGAGCGGTGACTTCATGTCTGATGAGATAGCACTTCTTCAGATACAAGAACCTGTTATCCTGATAGCTAAGGATATGAATGGCAACAGGCTCGGTGCGTTGCATTTTGGGAAAGAGAAAGGCGTGACATGGCTCCACCATGTGGCTGTGGCAGAGGATGCTAGAGGTATGGGTGTGGGCTCTGGACTGTTGAATGCATACATTGAGCAGGGTCATGGAGATAACAACAGTCGATACATGCTTTGGGTACAGCGGCAGAACATACCAGCTGTGAATATGTACAAAAAGAAGGGCTTTGCACCGATGAATAAGTCAACATTATCAATGATTAAATTATAAATAGTAATTACAATGGAAAAATTATTGGAAATTCTGAAAGGTATCCGTCCCGATGTGGATTTTGAGAATGAAACAGCATTGATTGATGACGGCATTCTTGATTCATTTGATGTTGTGAGTATCATTTCCGAACTGGATGATGCTTTTGATGTGCAGATTCGAATTACAGAGTTAGATCCTGATAACTTCAATTCTGCTAAAGCTATATGGAACTTAGTACAGGAACTGAAGAACTGTTAGAGGCTACAATGTATTCAAAAACCAAAGAATTGTCAAATGGTAACTAATTTAAATCGAGCAGAGCAGATATATAATTATCCTCTTTATTCTGCTAAAAGATTTCCAATGTTCTTGCATTATTGTATGCAAACAGCGCAATCGATAGCAAGTGCAATTGGTGGTGGTAAACTCTCGGTGATGAAAATTTTGTTTGATATGATATGGAGTAACTTTCGCTATGGAGTAATGGATAGTAGAGAGTACAAACTTTTCAATTTTTACCATAAGACATATAAGGAAAGAAAAAAATATTTTACGAAACGAAAATATTTTAAATTAATCAAGACTTTCGATTATGGGGTGTTTTCGAGATTAATTGAAAAACAAAATCAATATATTGATTATTCATCATTTATTCATAGAAAATGGATGATAGTTGATGAAAAGTGCACTAAGAAAGAACTTTGTAACTTCATTGCTGAAATTGGAGAGGTTATAGCAAAGCCCGTTTCTTCTGATTGTGGTCGTGGTATAGAAAAAATCACCATAAAGAATTATGATGTTATCAATAGGATTTTTGCTGGTAGATTAACATCTTTGTATATAATAGAGGAGGTAGTAAAGAATTGTAAAGAATTACAAGCATTAAATCCATATTGTCTTAACACTATACGTGTTACGTATGTGTTAGATAAGAATTCTACCCCAAATATTTTCAGTGTGATGCTCCGGACAAGTTCCACTAAAAATGCTGTTGTAGACAAT
>Ga0247610_10003438_pt1 | contig 17423 bp, 9 predicted proteins | sample 174DNAGHGhighgp2_FD_193483 | JGI IMG/M metagenome (GOLD analysis project Ga0247610, IMG submission 193483) | Sheep rumen microbial communities from Palmerston North, Manawatu-Wanganui, New Zealand - 1742 DNA GHGhigh gp2 | ecosystem: Host-associated > Mammals > Digestive system > Stomach > Rumen ... | reverse complement strand
AACCGACCATGGCAGTGGATACACATATCTTCCGCGTGAGCGAACGGCTCGGGTTGACAACCAACAGCAAGAACCCGCTGCAGACAGAGAAAGCGCTGGTCAAGTATATTCCAGAGAATGTCATTCCTAAAGCCCACCACTGGTTACTGCTGCATGGACGGTATGTGTGCCAAGCACGAAAACCTCAATGCGAGACATGCGGAATAGCACAATTTTGTCGATTTTTTAACAAAAAGTGAGCACATACTTGCGTATGTGCTTTTTTTTTAGTAATTTTGCAAGCAAAATTGAAATTATTACTATTATGGCAGAGAAACAAGGACCATCGGCGGACAAGCTGAAAGCGTTGCAGGCCGCGATGGCAAAAATTGACAAAGATTACGGTAAGGGCGCAATCATGCGTCTGGGTGATGAGAACATAGAGAACGTACCCGTTATCCCGACCGGTAGTATCGGTTTGAACTACGCGCTGGGCGTAGGCGGTTATCCGAAAGGACGTATCATCGAGATCTACGGTCCGGAGTCGTCCGGTAAGACCACACTGGCTATCCACGCGATGGCAGAGGTGCAGAAAGCCGGTGGTATCGCGGCCATCATCGATGCCGAGCATGCTTTCGACCGTTTCTATGCAGAGAAACTCGGTGTGAACATCGCAGAGTTGCTGATTGCTCAACCGGATAGCGGTGAGCAAGCACTCGATATCGCAGACGAGTTGATTCGTTCGGCAGCGGTGGATCTGATTGTAATTGACTCCGTAGCCGCATTGACCCCGAAGGCAGAGATCGCCGGCGAGATGGGTGATAACAAAGTAGGTCTGCAGGCACGTCTGATGAGTCAGGCGCTGCGTAAGATGACCGCATCGGTAAATAAGACCGGTACAACCGTTATCTTCATCAACCAGCTCCGCGAGAAGATCGGCGTTATGTTCGGTAACCCGGAGACGACGACCGGTGGTAACGCATTGAAGTTCTACGCTTCGGTTCGTCTCGATATCCGTCGTACGGGTCAGATCAAGGACGGCGAGCAGATCAAGGGTAACCAGGTGCGCGTGAAGGTGGTTAAGAACAAAGTAGCGCCTCCGTTCAAGAAGGCCGAGTTCGATCTGATGTTCAACGAGGGTATCTCGCGTATCGGTGAGATCCTGGATTTCGCAGTGGCAACCGAAGTGATCAAGAAGAGCGGTTCGTTCTTTAGTTACGGCGACACGAAGTTAGGTCAGGGACGCGACAAAGTGAAAGAAGTGCTGATGGAGAACCCGGATCTGTGCGAGGAACTGGAAGCAAAGATCGGCGAGAAAGTGAAAGAGCTCGGGCTGGAGACAGTACTTTCTAAAATTGGTAAATAAAAAATAGATAAAACACTGATAAACCCAAATAAATTTTTCACTTTCATTTGGGCACAACGCAATACATACTTAGCCCGCGGGAGGCGTACATAGCCGAACAACAATGGCGGGTAGTGAAACGTTCAGTAGATGCACGGCAACGCGAGTTGCGCGTGCATCTTACTATACTTACAGACGACCAAGGGAACCCTATTCCGAAGGACGCGCCTATCCCGCTCTACGAGCCGCCGGTCTTCCAGGACGTACATCAGGCGAAGCGATCGGTGGTTATCATCGGTGCGGGTCCTGCAGGACTATTCGCCGCGCTGACCTTGCTGGAGCATGGCATCAAACCCATCATCTACGAACGCGGAAAGGAAGTGAGCGAGCGGAAGAAGGATATCGCGTTGCTGAATCGGAACGAAGGTTTGAATCCGGAGTCGAACTACTGTTTCGGCGAAGGCGGAGCGGGTACATTTAGTGACGGCAAACTCTTCTCGCGTTCGAAGAAACGGGGTAACATGCAGCGAGTGATGGAACTATTCCATTATTTCGGAGCACCGGACACGGTATTATATGAGGCTCATGCGCATATAGGAAGCGATAAACTGCCGGGGATCATTAAGCGAATGCGGGAGACGATTCTCGAAAAAGGCGGAGAGATACATTTTGAGACATGTGTAACAAGTCTCAAAGAGGTTACTGGTGACGGGTTACAGGTTACAGGAACTCCCATTATCCTCGCGATCGGGCATTCGGCACATGACACGTATCGGATGTTGGCGAAAGAGGGCGTGAAGTTAGAGACGAAAGGTTTTGCGATGGGAGTACGCGCAGAACATCCGCAGAGCTTGATCAATAAACTGATGTACCATCTGAAGGGTGATGGGTTACGGGTTACGGGTTACCGGAATACCGAGGAACTCATCCAATACGTGGGCAACGCATCGTATAGTTTGGTGACGCAAGTCGATGGGCGAGGGGTGTATTCGTTCTGCATGTGTCCGGGCGGACATATCGTGCCGGCAGGAAGTGAAGCGGGCAGTTGTGTGGTGAACGGGATGAGTGCAAGTCATCGCAATAGTCCATACGCGAATAGTGGAATGGTGGTTCAGATCAACCCGGAGGATATAGAGGGAGATGATCCGTTACGCGGATTGGAGTTCCAGGAAGCCTTGGAACGCGAAGCGTTCAAGCGAGGACAGGCCCAACCAGCCCCCCTCAATCCCCCCTTGGAGGGGGGAAGATATACCGCCCCGGCGCAGCGCTTGCGCGATTTTGTAGAAGGAAAAGCGAGTAAGGATCTGCCGGCGTGCAGTTATCTGCCGGGTATTGTACCAAGTCGGTTAGATGAGTGGTTACCGGCGCATATAGGCAAACGGTTACAGCAAGGATTTAGGGATTTTGATAAGAAATATCCGGGGTTCTTGACGAACGATGCTGTGATTGTAGGTGTGGAGAGTCGGAGCAGTAGTGCGGTGCGTATTCCGCGTGATCCGGAGACGCTGCAATCAGTGAGCACTCCCCTGCTCTATCCCTGCGGCGAAGGTGCGGGTTATGCCGGCGGAATCACGAGTTCGGCATTGGATGGCATCAATGCGGCGCTCAAAATCGCTGAATTGGCATGATAATTGATAATAGTAAATAAAACCAAATAAACACTTTTAAATGATTTAAAACTTTGTTTTTTTGTGTCAATTGCTGCTAAAAACTCCTTAAAAATAAATTTTTAGACAGTTTTACCAACAATTACCACAACTCTACGAGTACAATCATTTAAAAGAGATAAACAAAGATAAATTTATCATTATAGCGGAAATTCATTAAAATATATAGTTATGAAAAAATTGTTCCTCTCCGCCCTGATGCTGGGCGCGGCGCTGATGGTAAGCGCACAAAGTAAGTACGACCATTATTATCAAGGTCTGCCTATCGAGATCGAGCACGTACAGGAAGTGAAATTCCCTGCTACGTCAGTGAATATCGCGCAATACGGCGCAGTACCGGATGGCAAAACAGATTGCGGCGAAGCAATCAACAAAGCCATCAAAGAGTTAAGCAAGCAAGGCGGTGGACACGTGATTGTACCGAAAGGTGTATGGAAAACGGGTCCGATTCAGTTGCGCAGTAATATTGACCTGCATTTGCTGAAAGGTGCCACCCTTCTGTTCAGCGAGAACAAAGAGCTCTACGTGCAGAAAGACGACAGTCTGCGCGATGGTAGCAAGAAATGCTACGCGCTTATTCGTGCTTCAAAATGTGAGAATATCGGTATTACCGGTAAGGGAGTGATCGACGGTCAGGGTTTCATCTGGCGTCCTATTAAGGAGAAGAAAGTGGTACGCGACGGCAAGTTGCCTGAGGTTTGGGAAGAGGCTTTGGCGCTCGGCGGTACCCTTAAACAAGACGACAAGACCTATCGCCTCTGGTATCCGTTTAACCTGAATCCGGAGTTGGGTATTCCTAATATCGCAGCCACCCCGGAGATCCAAGAGAAAATGCGTCCGCACTTGGTCAATATCACCGACTCTAAGAACGTGATTGTAGAGGGTGTGACGTTACGTAACAGTCCGAAGTTCCACTTGGTACCAACGCGTATCCAGAACCTGATTATTGAGAACGTGACGATCGATTGTCCGTGGTGGGCACAGAACGGCGACGCGATGGATCCGGGTAATGTACAGGTAGCGCTGATTGCCGGTTGTCATGTAAGCGCCGGTGACGACGGAATCTGTATGAAAGGCGGTGTAGGTCAGAAAGGTGTGGAGGCAGGTCCGCAACGCGATTTCCTGATCACGAACGATACCGTTTATCGAGCACACGGTGGATTTGTTATCGGTTCGGAGTTCTGCGGTGGTATGCAACGTCTGATCGTAAAAGATTGTATGTTCGACGGTACGGATATCGGTTGCCGTTTCAAATCGGCTCCGGGTCGTGGCGGTTGGTGTGAGGACATCTACTGCTATAACATCACGATGAAGGACATCCGCGAAGCTGCTTTCCTCTTCCAATCGGGTTATGCCGATCGTTCGGCCGGTGGCCGCGGTGCAACGGACACGGATGATAAGAGTAAGTTCTTCCCCGAGTGGAGCAATTTCACGTTCCGTAATATCACCTGCGTTAATGCCAAGAAGGCGGTGGACATGTGCGGTCTGAAGGGTCTGCCGGTTCATGACATCTTGTTTGATGGCGTTAACTGGTACGGTACACGTGAAGGTATGACGATCGATTTCGCAGAGAAGGTTACGTTCCAAAACTGCATCATGACACCGCAAAAGGAGAATGTGATTAAGCATAGCAAAGACCTAATCTGGAACGGCAGTCCGATGGAGTAATGAAAGATACACAATAAAAATAGGCTCGCACGTGCGAGCCTTTTTGATGAATGAGATGTCGCTATGTCGCTATTAGAAGATGAGATTTTGAGACTATGAAATTTTAATGAGACTTTGTAAAAGATTGTAAATAAACAGTTTAATAGAGAAAGTCTCAGAGTCTCACTACAAATTTTAAAAGCGACAAAGCGACAAAGCGACAATAGCGTCACGGTAAAAATTCGATTAGGAAGTTAGGATAAACATAGGGTAAACATAGGAGGAAAGTCTAGGATTCCTAGGTAAAAGGTAGGTGAAAGGTAAAACAAAAATAGGCTCGCGGTTGCGAGCCTATTTTGTTATCCGATAAAGGAGGATTAGAGTTGTGCGCCAAGAGCGTTGTACTTAACGCCGTTCTTGATGATTACGAGTTGACCATTCTCAAAGACCTTCTCAGCCTTAACAGCTGCGTCTGCGTTCTCGAAGCCCTGGCCACCAGCAACAAACTCAATTGCATAGAGATACATTGCACGAGTAAAGGTAACAGCAACATCACCTTGAGCTACATCGAATTCTTTAATCGGGAAGATTTTCACTGTCTCGCCCTTATCTTCTACCTCGATTGCCTGAGTATCAACGAGTTCGAAAGAAGCAACTTCACCTCCATACTGGCTGAACGTCATAGTTACACCTGTTGTCTTGCCAGAAGTACGAGCATAAACTTTCAATTTACCAGCAGCCGGAACAAAGATTTTCACAGCAGTCTTGCTATCCGATTTTCCCTTGATATTCAGACGATCGGTAGACTCCCACATATCTGCCAAGGAAGTACCGAACTTGGTCTTGTTAGCGTCTACAAGGAATTTTCCACCTTCTGCCACATTGGTAAGAGTCAGAAAGAGGTTTCCATTCGAGAACACTTTTTCAGTGGGGAAATCAGCTTGTGCCATTTCGTCATCTGCGCTAAACGAAATCATTTGAGCATTAACTGTCATTGCTGCGATAGCTGCAGCTGCGAAGAGGAAAAATTTCTTCATAATTGTTGAGTTTTAAAAGTTAATATTGTTGTTAATTGTAAAATGCTTTTACAAACACGCTGCAAAATTACTACTTTTTTTGTATATATACAAGTACATTTTGTTAAAAAATGTAGATTTTTTGCATTTTAGTACAAATGGGCGACTATTTGATTAGCATAAACCTCAATGTTCATATACGGAGCTTGTAAAGTTGCTGCAACCGCATCATTGCGATCATTGGGATTTAAGCCATGTTCTATTTCCCATTCATCAGGGATACCGTCATAGTCAGAGTCCGTTTTAGCAGATCCAACGTAGGTAGGCCAACCACCCGCATCATCCTGCGTATCAATTAGGCCATTCTTTGAGCCTTTCGAACCATGCTTGGTTGCTGTTCCGCTACGGACTTCACTAACAATACGTGTATCAATTGCATCACGACTAAGCGAACAACCGGCTTTAGAAAGAACCGCCTCAAAGGCATCTTCCGCTGCCTGCTCGTTAGCCAACAATGACATCCCTTCCGTCCACCGCGCATCTACACCGACTTTACTTTTGGGCTGAGTAGAACCCTTCCAATTGTCAGCTGTTACATCAGCATAGCCGTACATATAGTTACCGGAAAGATAGAACTTACCGGGCTCAACGGATCCGCCAATATATTTGACACAATAATCGTCACAAGAAACGGTTGGATCGACAAGACGGTTTTTCTTGCTAGATGCAGGGCCATACTTATAGTAGTTATTCACCATATTTATATGGCGTCCACCGGCGCCTTTCGTAGTACCTTCACCGCCATACGTAGAATTGGTTCCCCAGTTATAAACTACATTGTTCACATAATCTATCGGACCCGCAAAATTCTTATCTACGTAGTCATGGTCGAAACGAGGGTTACGGTTCCTGTTGTGCGCCAACAGATTATGATGGAAAGAAGCGTTCTTACCGCCCCATATACCACCAAAGCCGTGTGCTCCACTGGAATGCACGGAATTGTTCAACGCCTCCGTAATAAAGCAATACTGCAAGGTGAAGTTTTCTACACCATATGCGCTCACACATTCGTCTGTTGACCAAGAAGCAGAACAATGATCCACGATAATATTCTTATGCCCCGGCTCAATTGTTAGCGCATCTCCCTCAACGTTATTCAGATCACCCATCCTAAATCGCACAAAACGAATAATGACGTCATCCGCATTAACAAGAACAGGAAATCCTGAGATACAAATACCGTCTCCGGGCGCTGTTTGTCCCAAGATAGTCAGTTGTCCCCTCTTTATCACAATCGGGAAAGACAGATCTATTCGTCCGGCTACACTAAAGATGATGACACGCCTTCCGCTTGCAACCTCTAATGCATATCGCAGGGTGCCAGGTTCGGGATTATCCGAATCATCTTCCAAACTGGAAACGACGAGAATAGTAGAACCTCGTCCGCCCTCTGTATATTTTCCTCCACCATCGGCATTAGGAAAGGCTAAAACCGTGTTGTCTTTAGGAGTAGGATCCACCTCCTCGGACTTGCACGATACAAGTCCGAGGAGAAGAATACCAAATACTATTTGAAAGAGTAATTTATGCATAAACTATTAATATCCGTAATCATTCCAAAGTGCAGGATTCGATGCTAAGATAACCTCGAAGATCGGCCAATATTGACGGCTATCAATAATATCCTCAGCTGCAGCTGCATAGATACGTTTTCCTTTCAGCGTTGCCTTATTATCGCTGATCCAGATATCCGCTACTCGCCAACCGTCATGGTACTCATCTTTGTCCCAATTCGGAGGTGTTCCTAATTCATTAAAGGCTAAACCATAAATATCCGTAATGACATACGCATATCCTTTATTGACACAGGAATTGTCTTTTTTGAATTTCACGTAAATCTTGGTATTAACTTTGCCATCATAGTCCGTTCCGGAGAAATCAATGATTTTTTTACTTGCATCCTCAGGATCTGTCGTTACATTGCCGAACATTGCCAATTTTGCTTGAGCGGTATGCAAGTTCGACTGCAAGATACCCCAGCGCATTAAGTCGTACTTACGAATATGCTCGCCGGCAAACTCTCTTGCTCGCTCTTCTTGAATAGCCTCCATGGAAACCGCTTTAGAAGGCAATCCTGCACGTTGACGAACGATATCAAAGACTTGTTGAGCAGTTTTCTCACCCGTATAATTCGGAGCAGAATTGAGCACACCTCCAATCATTGCTTCAGCATACATCAGCATGATATCCGAATATCGCATAACCGGGAAGTTCAAGCCATCATCTTCACCTGTTACATCATAGTTCAGCCATTCATAACGGTACTTACCCAAATAGAACTTATTCGCCTTATTCGGTTTTTGGTAAACAACACTATCTGTGGGGCTTATTGCGGTATCTAACTTGCTTGTATTACTATCATCATAAGCCCATTCATACGGATTTACTGTTACCCACTTACGCGTATCACCCGGTTCAAAACTGAGTACATAATCGGGGGTTAAAACAATTTTAAGGTTACTCTTGGAAGCAGTTGTTGTATGCAACACCTTACCCAATGCTGTTTTATTAATATACGCACCCATACGATTTAGGAACTGACCACGCACATTATTTGCGAATGGAATTTCCCAAAGGGTTTCTGTCTTTCCGTATTCGGTTACATTTCCGCAGATAGCACGGAAAACATCCTCATAGTTCGCTTTCAGTTTGCCACCGATATCATAACCATCATATTTCATAACCATCTCCGTGTATTTCACCGCTTCACCGAGCAGTTCACTACGAAGCGCAGCATCTTTTGTATTCGGTTGAACGCTGTAAGGCGCACCACCTCCTTCAATCCATACATCCGGTCGCATAGCAAGGCCTGCGTACATAAGGTCTATTCGAGCCAATAAACCGCAAGCGAATTGCTTATTCATACGCTCTACCGTATTACGAGCCGGCGCCCAAGTAATCTCATCTGCATAAGGCATTAACTCAATAGCTTTTCGCAAATCCACACGCAGTTTGTCGTATATTTTGTTGCGATCACATTTGGTCATATAGATGGCACTTGTCGTGTTCACATCCAGCGGTTCAAAGCTATATGGAATATCACCCCACAACTTTGACATTTCATAATATAAGAATGCGCGTAACGCAAGCGCCTCTCCCCATAAGTAACGCATGTCCTTATCGGTTGTATCGCTATACTGCTCAATACCCTTGATGCAAATATTAGCACGCTCTATTGCGCTGGTGTAATACACCCACGGGTGTTTGTCTGTTGCCGTAATATCCTTATGACCATCCTTCGTCATCGTATAGTTATTGTACACGTACGAGTCATTTTGCCATTCAATATCCGTATTGAACGAAACCCATTGACCTACCAAACGGCTACGGTACGAGTTTTGCTCTCCGAAGACTGCATAGATACCAGCAATTACCTGATCCGTTTGACGAGCAGAGGAGAATACGCTCGCCTCGTCCATAGCAGACGGAGAGTCGGTTGAGAAGAAACCGTCTTTGCAACCTGCCATCAAAACAGATGCCGTTGCTAAAATTAAAATTTGTATCTTTTTCATAATTGTGATGATTTACTGAATTAGAACGAAAGGTTTATTCCCACATTGTAACCTCTTGTACGAGGATAAGCAGAATAGTCTACACCCGGCATCATCGGATTCTTGCTACTAAATACATCTACTTCCGGATCGAAACCAGAGTACTTTGTAGCACAGAATACGTTAGCAATTTGCACATATATACGCAACTTACTGATGTATGCTTTTTTGAGCCATTCTTGCGAGAGCGTGTATCCTAATGTCAATTGGTTAAGACGTAAGAAGGAACCATCCTCTACTGCATCTTGCGTAACTACATAAGCGGGTGCTAACGGAGAATGAATCTTCGCATTTGAGTTAGCTGCATCCAAATCAGCCAATACTTGAGCGTAACGATCTGGACCAGCCGGATACTGAGCCTGATACTTTAAGATCAAATCTGTACCATCGGCGTCCATCATCGAATAACGGTTATCATGATTCATAGACGTAATCAGGTTACGATAAGAAGTCTTCTCATCCGTAGTCGTAATGGTTGTGAAGAGTACTTTGTTCAAGTTCAACACGTCATTTCCGATCGAGTATGTGAAGTTTGCACCTACGTCAATCTGACCCCATTTCTTGCCTCCGATATTAAAGTTCAAAGAGAAACCACCGGAGCAAGCAGGTAAGGTATTACCCAGTTTCACGCGATCATGATCATCAATTTTACCATCCGGTGTCCCATTTGGACCGGATACATCTTTGAGCTTAATCATTCCGGGGAAAGCACCTCCCATTGTCTCATGAGGTTTGGTTACACCGTCCTTTAAAGTAAAGGTATATACGCCATCACCTTCTGGTGTATATGATGCAAAATCCTCGCCTTTATACCATCCATCAGATATAAAACCATACACATCGCCGACTGTTCCACCCGGAACGGCAATGAATTCATTCGGCGTAATAGTAGTGGAAGAGAATGCATTTGTTGACGCAGGCATTTCTGCTACATCACCCAAACTAACAATTTTGGTTTTATTTGCAGCAATGTTTGCACTAATGGTCAAATTATAATGAAGGTTATCAGAGCGTCTATCCAGAGCTACGCCGGTTACAGAGAACTCAATACCTCTATTTTCCGTAGAACCGATATTACGATATTGATAGTTGTATGCCGTTGAGAGCGGATATAAAACCAACAAATCTTTCGTTGTATTCAGATAGAACTCAAGACTACCACTCAAACGCTGGTTAAAGAAACCGTAATCCAATGCGAGGTTACGTGTAATGGTCGTCTCCCATTTCAAGTTCGGGTTAGCTGCAATTTTTTTGCTTCCACCCACAACCAACATATTGGTGAAACCATTCATCCATGATTGCGTACTTGTGGATTCACCCGTAACGCTCGACAAGAAATCCGTATGGAGGTAACCTAATTCCACATTATTATTACCGGCTGTACCATAAGAGAAGCGTAACTTAAGTTGTGACAACCATTTTCGTGCAGGTTCCATAAAATCTTCCTCTGCCATATTCCATGCAACTGCACCTGACGGGAAGTATCCCCATTGGTTTTTCTTAGAGAAACGAGTAGAACCATCCGCGCGGAATGTTACTTTTACGTAATAGCGACCCTTATAGTTGTAATCTCCACTGAAGAAGAAGGACAACATATTATCCTTGGGATTAATATAGTTGGTATACGATGTGCTCGCGCAGTTTGCGAGTTGGTTGAATACATCCGGACCTTTTAATTTACCTTCATAACCCACTCCGGTCATCGTACGAGTTTCTCCATTGTTCATGATAATTTCCTCACCAAGCGTCACATTGATACTATGGGCGTTATTAATGGTTTGGTTATAATTGAACGTGTTCGTTTGACGGAATTTGGAATATTTCTCCATCGTTTGAACCGCTGCGCTTCGTTCCGGGCAATAAGTACGAGCCAAATAGGTCGTTTTGCCATAGAAACGATTCGTATTTACGTAACGATAATCATATCCTACCTCAGAACGCCATGTAAAGTATTTGGCAAACTTATAAGAAAAATAACCATTAATATTGAACTTCTGGTCCTTTTTGAATTTATAGTTATCATCAATAGTTACCAGAGGGTTATACAATCCACCATAGGAATCTTCATCATCCAAAGAGTTCTGATCTTTCGAATACAGCTCTATCGGTGTATACTGAACAGCATTACGCAAACGAGCCTCCGAACTGGAACCGGCATCTTTCGTTGTATTCGTTCCCGCTCCATTCACTCTTGTATCCGAATAGCGCGTATTGAACGCGATTGTCATATTTTTGATAGGTTTGAACTTCGCCTTCAAGGAGATATTATCACGGCTATAATCCGAACCATACATAATAGCCTTGTTATCAACACGGTTGTAACTCAAATTAAAGTTAGCATTCTTGTTACCACCGGAGATACTGATGGAGTGGTTCGAATCGAAACCGGTACGTCCGAAAGTACTATCCTGCCAATACGATCTCTTCAGGTCATTGGCTCCTGCCAGAAGGGCATCGATATGAGGATCATCCTCTTTCTTATATCCCTCTACAAAGTACGGCCAGAATTTATCTTTCAGTTTTCCTTTGAAATAAGCATTCTCATATTGCATCAACGTGAACTCGCGATTATCCATCACGTCCATCTCGTTAGCTAACTGTCTCCATCCTACATAGCCTGTGTAATCCAAATGGATAACTGATTTCTCTTCACCATCAGCACTCGCATCTTTGGTGGTAATGATAATAACACCGTTAGCACCTTGTGCACCGTAGATAGCGGTTGCAGCAGCATCCTTCAATACGTCCATCGAAGCAATATCACTCGGCGCGATATCCGAAATACTGGAAACAGGGAAACCATCCACGATATACAACGGGTCATTGCTTTGGGTAAGCGACGTACCACCACGCACACGGATTTTTACGTCTGCATCCGGACTACCTTCAGCTGTGGTTACCGTTACACCAGCCAATTTACCTTGCAGCGCCTCCGCTGCATTTGCAACCGGAACATCTTTAAGTTGCTCAGCACTAACAGAAGCAACCGCTGTAACGAGGTCACGTTTCTTGGTCGTACCATAACCGGTAACAACGACCTCATCAAGCACCTCGCTGTTCTCGCTCAGGACTACGTTTAACACATCGCCCGTGATATTCAACTCCTGCGTCTGCATACCGATGTAGGAGAAAATAAGCACTTTAGCGTCATCCGGCACATCGAGGGTATAGTTACCGTCGAAATCCGTCACTGTACCAATCGTGGTACCTTTTACCACTACGGAAGCTGAGATAATCGTCTCTCCCGTCTGGTCTTTAACTGTTCCGCTAACCACACGTGCCTCAGCCACCATGCCTACAAAAAGCAAGGCTGCGATCATCATGGTACGAAACATACTGACATTCAGTTTCATAAAGAGATTTTGTTTGTTGATATTAAGTTAAATGATTTGTGTCTCCTTATCAACGCGCATATACGCGAAACATTTCGGCTGCAAAAGTACACAAAAAACGCCAATCTTTTGTGGAAAAATTGACGTAAATACTGCACATATATGCTTTTTTGCTAAGTTTACTTGTCAAAAGGCTCCCTATAAGAGCAACCTTCCCTCCATCGGGAACATCCGTACTGTGTATTGCCGCGGATGATCAGACCTTGTCGGCAAACGGGACAGAGCATGCCGGCTTTGTTACTTTTGACATCGCGCACCACACCGGAGGTCATCTCTTTGAGTTCCACGAGGAAGTCCTGCGCCGCATATTCGCCGCGCTCTATCTCACGCAGTTTTTTCTCCCAGAGACCGGTCAGTTCAGCCGACTTGAGCAGCGGAGAGATAATGAGATGAATGAGGTTGATTCCCGTCTCCGTTGCCCGGAGCGACTTGCCTTGCTTGACGATGTACTTGCGCTGATAGAGTTTCTCGATGATGGCCGCACGCGTAGAAGGACGACCTATACCGTTCTCCTTCATTGCCTCGCGCAACTCATCGTTCTCCACCGTCTTACCTGCCGTCTCCATGGCGCGGAGTAGCGTTGCCTCGGTATAGTACTTCGGCGGGGTGGTAGTTTTCTCTTTGAGCACCGGTTCGTGGGGACCGCTCTCGCCTTTCACAAAAGCAGGAAGGGAACGAGTCTCCTCGGAGGACTCATCGTTTTCTTCACTAGGAGTACTAGGGTCCCTAGGTGTCCTAGGATCACTAGTTTCAAAAACTACCCTCCATCCGGGTTTCAAGACCTCGCGGCCGGTAACCTTGAAATCTATCTCACCGGCTTTGGCCAGCACGGTGGTGTTGCTCACTTCGCAATCGGGATAGAACACCGCAATAAAATGCAGCGCCACGAGATCATAGACTTTCTTCTCATCTGCCGTCATATTATCCGGGCGTTGTCCGGTAGGAATGATGGCATGGTGGTCGGTCACTTTCTTGTTGTCGAACACCTTCTTCGACTTCGGCAGTTTGGCGCCAATGAGCGGTGCTACCTGCGGGAAATAGTCCTTGATGCCGTTCAGCGTACTCGGCACTTTGGGGTAGATATCGTCGCTCAGATAGGTCGTGTCCACACGCGGATAGGTCGTGAGGCGCTTCTCATAGAGCGATTGGATCAGTTGGAGCGTCTGCTCCGCCGAGAAAGAGTATTTCCTATTGCAATCGACCTGCAGAGAGGTCAAATCATACAGTTTGGGTGCGTACTCCGTACCTTTCTTTTTCTCCACCGACGTGATAGTCAGCGGCAGATCTTTGATGCTGTCCACCAATGCCTGTCCCTGCTCCTCACTGGTGATGGCGTACTCGCCGTCTTCGACGGGTATCTGTGCGCTGAAAAGTGTATCGCGGTAATTGGTCTTGAGTTCCCAATAAGTGCGGGGCACGAAGTTCTCTATCTCCGCTTGGCGTTTGACGACCAGGGCGAGTGTCGGGGTCTGGACACGTCCGACGGACAGCACTTGCCTGTCGCGCCCACTCCCGCGTGCGTACCTTATAGTATACGCGCGCGTGGCGTTCATACCGAGCAACCAATCGCCGATGGCGCGCATCATACCCGCCTCGTACAAGTGTTGGTACTCCGATTGGTCCTTGAGTTGCTGAAAACCGTCGCGGATAGCCTCTTCGGTCAACGAGTTGACCCACAGACGTTTGACCGGACACTTACACCCGGCCTGCTGATAGACCCAGCGCTGGATCAACTCTCCTTCTTGCCCGGCATCACCGCAGTTAATGACTTCGTCGGCTTGGTCGATCAGGTTCTTGATGACATTGAATTGTTTGTGTACGCCGGCATCGCCGAACACTTTGATAGAGAACCGCGGGGGGATCATCGGAAGCGAACTCAGCGTCCATGCTTTCCACTGCTCCGTATATTCCTGCGGGTCGAGCAGCGCGCACAGATGGCCGAACGTCCAGGTGACCTGGTATCCGTTGCCTTCAAAATAGCCGTCGTGCTTCTGCTTTGCGCCCAGCACATTGGCTATATACGCGCCCACCGAGGGTTTCTCTGCTACACAAACAATCATTACAGTTAGTCTTTCTGTACAGCGTATCCGTAACCGGCACGGAGCCCCTTGACGCCATTGAGCACACAAGCCACATTATGCATACGTTTCTGCTCAACTACCTGATTCATGTAATCCACCATCTCCGCAGGTGTGTACTTATACCGGAAGACGTAGATCGTCATATCCGCTATGCGATCCAGCAGATAGGTATCGCTAACCAACGCCACCGGAGCCGTGTCCACGATGATATAGTCATAGCGCTTACGCAACTCGGCAAACAACTCTTCCACGCGCTCGGTCTGCAACAACTCAGCGGGGTTAGGAGGTACTGTACCGCAAGGGATAATATCCAGATTCTTATGCTCGCCGCTCGGAACGATGATATCGTCCAACTCGACAGTCGGTTCTGCCAGATAATCGGTCAGATGACCTTTGTCGCGCAATCCGAAATAAACCGCTAACATCGGTTTGCGGATATCCATTCCGACCAGCGCCACCTTCTTGCCCAGCATCGCCAGCGAGAGCGCCGTATTCGTTGCTACATACGACTTACCGTCTCCGTTGATACTGGACGTTACCAGAATCACCGGCGATTTGACATCGGACGGAATGACATACCGCAGATTCGTTCGAATGAGACGGAATAGCTCTGCCGAAACAGTGGATTCACCGTCACGGATAGCGATATGCGCATTGCGAGAGTTTTGAACCAACTGACCCAGTAACGGTGCTTTCGCACGGCGCTCAAACTCCTTCGCGTCATCGATTTTGTTATTCAGCAGCATGTACAGATAGAGCAGTCCTGCAGGCAACATCAAGCCCAACAAGATGCACAAAGCCATTAGTTTTTTCAGCTTCGGCGACGCACTAAGTACGTCACGTTGGGGCATGTCCACGATCTTCGCCGGCATAGCCGTAGCCGCTAACATAAGCGCGTTCTCCTCGCGTTTCTGATAGAGGTAGATATAGAGCCTCTCCTTGATCTGTTGCTGACGAACGACGCGCACATACTCGCGTTCTTTCTCCGGCGCATTCCTGATTTGGCGGTCGTACTCGCGATCCTGCGCCTGCATGTTACGCTTGCGGATTTGCAAACTTTCACGCACCGAGCTGATGGTAGCGATGATATTCTGGCGGATAGTAGCCAACTGCGCATTCATCTGCTCGATCACCGGGTTGTCCTCCGTAGCGGTGCGCAATATACGCATGCGCTGCAGTTGCAAGGCATTGTACTCCGAGATGCCGCTTGCCAGCGAACCATCGGTTACTCCCAGATTCGCAGGAATAAGATTATTACGCTTGGTGTCATCACGCAAGAACTCATCGATATAATCGACCAGACTCATCTGGGTCTCTATCTCTGCGAGGGCACGCTCCTCCGTGCTGTTGGCTTGGAGGAAGAGTTGCGCCTGCGTGGTCAGGTCGGCGATGTCATTCTGCTCCTTGTATTGCGCCAACGCATTCTCTGCATCGCTCAATTCCTCTGTAATAATAGCCAAGCGCTCCTCGATAAAAGCCGCCGTGTTGGTAGCAATCATATTCTTGTCCACGATGGCATTGAGGTTATACTGCTCGATGAGTTGATGCAACAAAGCCTTATCCCGTTCCGGGCAGGGCGAGGCGACAGACAACTTAATGATATTGGATTCTTTCTTGTGTTGCATGACGTTGATCATCATGCCGTAGCTCGCAACCACCAGTTCGCGGCGGGCATGCGCCACACGGTAGGTGGTATCTCTGCTCAACTCGCGGTTAGCATGGATAAACAGCGTTCCCACACCTGTCTCTATCGGACTACTCAGATCCGGAACACGCGTCGTCGAACGATGGAAGAAACCCATCTTCGTCTTGATGGTGTATCCTTTCTTCGTCGGCTTCACTTGCACCGTAAACGGTCTTATCTTTGCATCTTTCGTGAGCTCCAGATAATCGATCTTCAATGCCGCATTCGGGAACTCTGTCTCCCAACGCAAACCACCTCGTTTGTAGGACGACTCCCACAGATTAAGGGCATCGATGGTCTGATACAGCAAACCGCGCGAAGAGAGAACAACCACCTCATCTTCGGCAGCCGTATTGCCGGAAAGCCCCAGCATGGACAAGGAAGACATAGCATCCTCGGCGCCTATCTCTTTCTGGCGTAACATGATTGTTGCATCCGTTGTCCACCTCGGCGCCTTGCGCAGATAATACATCGCACCTAACAGAACAAAAAAGGCTACACTTACGGCAAACCACCACCAGTGCTCCGAAACTACACGCAAAATCTTGCGTACGTCTATCTCATTTGTATTCTGCTCCATAATCACTTTTTCGTTGCGTTAATAACTGTTACTATGACGGTGGCAGCACTGGCAATCGTCGAAACGGTACTCAACCACAGCCCCGCGTTGGCACTGTTCACTACGCGCACTTGGTTCGGCGAAACATACACCACATCGTTCTGCTGCAGGAAATAGTACGGCGACTTGAGCAGGTCAGCGCTACGCAGATCGATACGCGCCATCTCGATTTTGCCCTCTACCTCACGGGTCACCAGCACATTGTCACGACGTCCGTAAGGAGTCAGATCACCGGCTGCTGCCAGCGCTTCCAGAATCGTCAGACGACCACGACCCAGCGATACCTGCATCGGATGATTTACCTCACCCATGACCGATACCTTCGCACCGATCAGGTTCACCTGCACCATCGGATTAAGTACCTGCTTGGACAACAACTCTT